>AUXO011848770.1_pt1 | contig 12675 bp, 15 predicted proteins | sample 768731 | NCBI WGS metagenome assembly AUXO01 (sample SAMN02715735, study PRJNA202380) | gut metagenome | biome: sheep rumen | host: Ovis aries | place: New Zealand: Palmerston North | reverse complement strand
AATTGGTGGCAAGGAATATACTTTAAATGAGGATCGGAAGCTTGATATACCATATGGAGAAGATATTTTTGATATCCAGTTTCCACAGATGAAATCAGATGTTTAAAGCAATAATTGAAAAACATTATAGTCCATACAAGCAAGGAGCAAACCATGATCCAACATACAGGTCTGACAGATACATATGAACTTAGCTATTATCAGAGGAATAGCCGTGAAACGATCTCCCTTCGAAAAGGTGACAATGATAATCTGATAAAGATAAATGCTGATGGTACAGAATCTGCGTTAGACAGATATGAAGGTCCGGCAATATCTACAGCTCCAATTCCGTGCGAGAACTACAATGATCTAAAAAACAAAGCGGCAGACGCACCGCTCCTTAGTTGGAATAAACTTTTTCATGAGTCTTATGACGTTATGGAAGGATTCTATGCTGGGGAAAAGACGATAGAAGATGTCACTGCTTATATAAAGAAAACATGCAGCTTCAGCACTGCAACGAAGACTGGCATTACAAAGGCATTGTCAACTGTATATGAACATATGTCAAGGGCCAATGCACAAAATGCAGCCGAGAAAAACGCCCGGGAAGCAGAGAAATTATATACAGAAACTGGTCTAAGGTCGGATGTAGGCGATTACTATGGTAATCTTAAGGGGACGATGTATTATAATGCCGACTATTACTACGCTTACAAAGAGATGCAAACTGTATTCAAGGATACTCTTAATGAACTGGCAGACAGTTATGGTGCATCGAGACCTGATTATGATGCAGTGGATAATAGTAAAACCTTCATTGACGGTGGCATTACCTATAATGGAGTCTGGAATCAGAAAACCATAAACACATACCGCGGTCTGGATGATTCCGGTGTAATAGATAACAGCTTTGTCCCTTCGGGATCCTTCCTTTTCTGTGAAGCAAGGGTTGAACTGAGAGAAAAGAATGACCTTGACACAGTAAAAGCAGCAATTACCAAGTATGTGAATGAAAATATACGCAAAAATACAGGAAATAATCGGTCAAGTCTCGTCATGGAACTCCAGAAAAACAGCCTCTATAATAATGATCTGCGTGAAGGTAAAGGAAGAATACACCAATACCTGGAAGCCAACAATATTCCAATAAAGAATACTGCGGACAGGAATTGGATAATGGATTATTTTGGAATGGTAATGCTATAAAGGCAAGCTTTGTCCATTCATGTCAAAATAACGTCTATTCATGCAGTTGCTGTTGCCTTATGCAGGCTGTTAGCCGACAATAATTATGAGGGAAAACGCACATGTGGGTTCTGTTTTAGCCCATGACATAAGAATAGGATTAATTAATCTGTGCAGGGATTCATGGAAGATGATGTTTGTCATATGGAGTCCCTGCTATTTTATTATTCGGAGGTTCGCTATGAATATTGGCGGTATCGGAAGCGTTGCAAATGCATATCAATATGCGAATTTGACAAGGTCAAATAAGGTATCCTCACCAGATTTCACAAGCTCCATGCAGGAGGCTACTGCGGAGAATAAAGTTGATGCCTATAAGAACTACTTACAGGACAAATACGGAGTCCCAATTACTGTGACGAGCGTTGGAAAAGATCAGGATAGTATGGACCGGTTTGCAGGGGGAACAGCAGGCTCCGGCAATGTTGCCATAGCACCTAATATTTTGAAGCAGATGGCTAATGATCCTGAAAAAGCAGCTTATTATGAAAAGAAAATATCGGATTATTTTAACTATGGGGTACCTCAGACAGATGCATTTATGGCAATGATTGGGCATAGGAAAACATCTGAAGGCTTGGTAATACATGAAGATGGAACCGTAACTCATTATCTGAGTGGTGAAGAATCACCGGAAAAGGTTGCTAAATTCGAAGCGGAACAAAAAGCCAAGAAAGAGAAAAAAGCGAAACAAGCACGTGAGGCACAGGAAAGAGCAAAGGAAGTTGCTGAAGAGAGGCATCGTGTACAAGAGGAAATGTATCATAACCGGTCGATAGAATCAGTTCTTTATGATCAAGTATATAACAGTAGGATGATGGCATATTCGGATTCACAAGAAGGACTGCTATCAGCATATACATTGAGAATGGGATCAATTGTAACGTCGCTGTAGCATTACATAGAGAAAAAACAAGTTGTTAGGGGGGCATGGGATTTACGGCAAAACTGCTGCTGGCATACATTTTACTGCTAGCATTGACTGTACCTGCATTTATCGAGAAAAAGAAATTGTTAGCTATGTTGTTCTTGGGCATAATGCTCATGGGGATCATTGCTTTATTCTATTTGCTGATGATATCACCTATGTAAAATAGGATATGAGTGTCGTTTTCTCAGAAGGCTGATAAGTATGGTTGTTGAGCAGATTAAAGCTTACAATACAATAAGCAATATAGAGGCTCCTGATAGTGGTGGGTTGAAGAAGACAGAATTTGGAGCTTTTGCCACTATGCTGGCTGAGCAGCTTGGTAGTTATTGTCCTTTGCAATGCAAAGAAACAGGAAATGTCAAGGTTTCCTTTAAGGTGGGAGAATGCAAAGTGACAAGGACCAATTGGGAAAAAGATGATTTTCCTTTTTGGGAATACTTTGATAAAAATACCACTGCTGATAAACTAAATGGGTGGCATGGCTCAGCTTCTGGTCTATCTCAAGCAGAAATACAAGACAGATTAAAGAAAATAGGCTTTGGGGAAATGGTGGTGATAATTCCGGAGAGCCTTAAAGAAAAGATGCAAAAGGATCCATCGTATGCTGATGCGATATATAAGAAAATAGCCAAGTGGAAAGAAAACTATGACCTTGCTGATAATGTCATTGCAGCTCAAAATGGCTTTGATGCAGATATTTACCAGATGACCAAAAGCTATTGTATAACATTGGATGAAAACGGGAACGTCGATAAAAATGTTGTTATCAGTGGTGGTGTTGACTGCTGCGGGAACAGTAATTCTAATGAGCAAACAAGCAACAGTGATCCTAAAAAATACAAATTAAGTTCTTTCAAAAAAATACCAGAAGAAAACATAGAAAAGAACTCAAATAATGGCATGAACCAGCAAAATGAAATTGAATATATGTATCTGGATGCTATGGGTATACTTGCATCTGGCTTGTATCGCAAGCTATAGGGGAATAATGATATGAAAAGAGGGCTTTTGGTTGTTTTGGCAGTGGCAGTCATGAGTATTACTGCATGCTCACACAAGGATATTAATTATGCGAATTACACATCCAGGGATGAGGATGGCTTAAGGGTCGTTATTACAGGGGACAAAGTTTTTATTCCCCTAGCAGCAGTTGACAATACTGACAGAGGAATACAGATCGGAATAGTTGATGGGGATGTCAAAGATCAGATCTATGAGTATAAAGACCACAATCAGGATGAGTGGATAATTGAATATTATGATTCCGGTGAAATGGATAGTTCAATGCTTTGCAGAGAGCGTAGCGTGGATGATTGGGACGTAGATGTATCTGGGGCTAAATTGGATCAAAGCATGGGTTCCGATCGTTCGCTGTATACTTCCGGGCAGGAGGGTATTGAAAATAATTCCTCAAAAGTGGCTGTATCAGCATTTTATACGCCGGATGAGCTTTTTGAACTTAGTGATGATGACGCAGCAGGTATTCAAGAAGAAATTATCAAGGCCTCCTGGAATGAAGAAGGTACAACGGATGGCCTTAGCGACTGCATTATCCTGATAGAAGATACAAAAATATATTATAATTCTACGGATGGAGTCCTAAATGATGTATCAAACGACAGATATTGTATTGTGGACGACCACACAAAAGAGCTTTTTAATGGTATTTTGAGAACATATATAGAACTGGGAGGATTTGACTGATTTTTGTCTCGTTTCAGAGTTCAGATTTGATGAAAACATAGATTAAATATATCTTGGTGACTATTTATGCCAAAATAACGTCTATTCATGCAGACTGTATTGATTATTGAAAAATGATGTGGTAGAACATATCTGTTGCGTTCTTTTCCGCATCTAATATGAGTAATGTTTATGGGCGAAGAAAAGAAGACACGCTGGGTCAGATGCCCAGAATGTGACAAAAAAACAAGAATAAAAGTTCAAGAAGACACTGTTCTGATAAAGTTTCCGCTGCATTGTCAAAAGTGCAAACGGACAACCCTGATCAATGTCATACATTTTAGGATAGAAAAAAGCTTGGAGCCGGGCACATGAAATATGCATGTGGAGAGTCTGCTTTTCCTTTATAAGGAGGCAGACTCTTTTTTTATTCCTCAATATTTGTGGTGTTTCTTGAATGTGCCATCTTTACGAGTGATAGAAATGCAGATCGAATGAATTTGCAATCTTCTTCTGAGCAGTCGGCGGTTAGTATACCAAGTAGTTCTTCTTTAGTAGGAGAATTTTCCTTTAACTCAGGATAAACAACACTGTTCGGATTCAGATGTAATGCTCTCATCAATAAAATGAACGTGGATAACCGCAATCCGGTGCCTGCAATCTTTGGGTTTTCAGCTCTTTTTACACTCATGGGATCCAAACCGGATTTTTCAGCAAGCTGAGCTTGAGTCATCTTTCGAGCTTTTCGAGCTGTTTTTACAGTATCAGCTAAAGCTGTTAAAAATTTTGTTATATCCTTATCCATGCAAAATTACCTCTTAAATAATTCTATGGATAAAAGGAGCTTGCATAAATCTCTTAACTGAAACATATAGATATATTTTAGGGTACGTATTAGTAATCATGGTTCAAATTGGTAACTTTAAACAAAATTTTTGATTTCTATATAGCAACAAAAATGCATTAGGAATATAAACACTTGAGGGGGAAACTAATAAATGATGTATTTGAGGAAGTATAGTATTAAGTGCAAAATTGATAATCATAGGCCAAAAAAAGAAGGAATGACTCATGTTTCAGTTCCGCCATAAGTATTTCATATAAGTAATGAAAATGTAGGGAAAGGATGATGATTATATGGAAAGAGTATTTGGGAGAACAATAGGAGAGAGAATAAAGCTTTTGAGAGAGAGCAAAGGTCTTACACAGGAGGATTTGGCAAGGGAGTTTTGCCTGGCACATGGAGGAGTGGTTTCGAATTATGAAAAAGATAAGAGAAAGGTGCCTACAGATCTTGTGGTCAGTTATTCTCAAAAATTCAAGGTGACAACAGATTGGATTTTAAAGGGGGGAGAATAAGGTAAGTTAGACTTCACAGATATTGTAAAAACATCACTGTTTGAAAAGTGACCTTCCCATATGCAGGACATAAAATTGTATTGGTGGCAAATATTTCGTGATTGTTTACATATGGGGAGGAACGCTATGTTACGGTTGGAAAGTGTTGTTGAGGATTATCGCAGAGCTTCAGTGGATCAGAGGATAGATATGATCCTTCAGAATTTCTCAAGGTTTGAAGCGATTATTGATTGCTTTGAGAAGAACCTTAGTATCCAGATAAAGGAAGAGGTGGATTATAACAAACATGCAGCTCGGGGAAATCTGGGTGTAAGAGTTCAAACATCGGTTATTGCAAATCCAACACAGGATATAGCCTGTGATAGGGAGAGTATTGAAAAGGCTGTGAAAGCTGGTGATTATATTACAGCACTGCAGGGAGCAGATAATTATGAGACGCATAGAGCAGAAATTCTGACGTTGCAAAAGATGCGCAATGACTACTATAGAGTTAATAACCTGGTAAATTCTTTGGATCCTCGGGAACGAAGGATATTTAAAAGATATATTTTGAAGGAAGCAACCATAACGGATATTGCAGATGTGGAGAACCTTACATTTGAGTCTGTAAAAACAAGGATAAAAATGTCCAAGAAACAGATTAAATCTTGTGCTGCTGTAGAAATGATGCATGCTACAGTGGATTTTTCATTAGTGGAGAAAAGAGCCGCGTAATTAATATAAGGAAGGAGTATTGTTTGAAAAATGGAAACAATAGGGGATTTTGTTGTAATTGAAGCTAAGGACAGGAAGTTTGTTCGCTATGATACAGGAGCAGAACTTTATGATATGTGTCAGAAATCTTTTGAAAAGCTGGCAACTGATTCCAAGGCAAAATACAAAGTGGGTAAGATAGTACTGGTGAATACAAAACTGGTAGACAAATACCTTGAAACGTGCAGAATTGTTGAGTGAATGATGTTAAGAGACCTATTGAAATTGTGTCATACATAAATTATAATTTTAGTAGATGCAAGGAGGTAGTGATTTTGGCTGAGAATAAGCGTAAAGTCGGAAGACCAGCGGAAGACAATCCAAAGCGCAGTCCGGTTACAATAAGATTAACTTCAAATGATTATTCCAGGCTGAAAGAATATTCTGAACGGCATTCCAAGACGATGACACAGGTTATCATGGAAGGAATAGAGATGGTTTATTCCAAAGGATAACCAAAGCAAAGGTCTCTTTCTTAATAAAGAAGGAGGCGACGTATGGCGAAGTCCAGAAAGGATAATAAAGGCAGAGTCTTAAGAAAAGGTGAGAGCTTCCGGTCAACTGACAATAGATACACTTATACATATACAGATCCTAAAGGGAACAGAAAGTTTATCTATGCAAATGATCTTATGAAGCTTAGAGAAAAAGAAGATGATCTGAAAAGGGATCAGTTGGATGGCATTGACCATTATCTTTCGGGCCACATAACGGTTAATGAAGTATTCGACAGATGTATGGCGGTAAAAACAAACCTTAGAAGAACTACCAGAGCCAATTATGAAATGATGTACAACAAGCATGTTAGAAAAGGTTTTGGTGAAAGGATAATTGGGAAAATAAAGTATTCCGATGTAAAATTGTTCTATTATCAGATGGTAACAGAGGATGGAATACAGCCTAATACGGTATCAACCATTCATAGTTGTTTGCTTCCTACATTTGAAATGGCCGTAAGGGACGACATTATAAGGAGAAATCCATGTCGTGGTGTGCTGGGAGAATTGTCTAATGATCTCGGAAAAAACAAAGGCGTAAGAAATGCACTTACAATTGAACAGCAGCAGGCATTCATGAACTATATGAAAGGCCATGAGATCTATGATCATTGGTGGCCTATCTTCATGATACTTCTTGGCACAGGCTGCAGATGTGGCGAATTTATAGGGCTTCGATGGCAGGATATTGATATGGAGAAGCGGACTATAGATATAAACCACAGTCTGGTAAGGGTAAAGAAAGATAGAAAAGATCCGGCAAGAAGACTTGGCGTATCTCTTCCAAAAACAGCTGCTGGCACAAGAGTTATTCCTATGATGGATCAGGTGCATGAATGTTTCAAGCGTATTTATGAGGAGCAGTTGGTTACAGGTTTTAACAAGACGGTAATCGAAGGCATGAGTGGATTCATCTTCAAGAATGCAAATGGAGATGTCCTCTGTGAACAGAATCTCAACTCCGCAATTAAGAGAATAGTTACTTCCTATAACATGGAAGAGGAAGTGAAGGCTGCAAAGGAGAAGAGAGAGCCACTGCTGCTTCCAAATTTCTCAGTTCACTATCTCAGACATACGTTTTGTACAAGATTCTGCGAAAATGAGACAAATATTAAGGTTATTCAATCGGTGATGGGGCATAAGGACATTCATACAACGATGGATGTATATGCTGAAGCCACAGGTAGTAAGAAACAGGAGGCTATGCAGAATTTATCTGCTAAGTGGAAGGAATTCTAGAAAGAGGCCTCCGCGATGACTACAGTATGTCGCAATGACTACAAGTTGACAACAAAATCGTTACTTATAATCACCAATAATCACTCGATGGTGGGTTGAATTATTTGGTGTGATTACATATAATTACTGATGATACCCGATAAGGGTATTTGAAGTAAGGATTCTTGCACTTATGCCTTACGTAGCTGAGTAATCAGTACTGATACGAATTATGAGAGACACTTTTTAGAAGAGATTCTAAGAAGTGTCTTTTTGCGTCAATGAGTCAAAGGGGACGTTTCAGTTATGAGTCAAAGGGGACGTTTCAGTTATGAGTCAATGGGGACGTTTCAGTTTGACTCGCTTTTTTAAAAGTGAGTCAAACTGAAACGTCCCCATTGACTCATAACTGAAACGTCCCCTTTGACTCATTGACTCCTGTTGCTGCGGTGACTGTTTACCATCTCATAGCATCTAGATTGTTATGGGGGGAATGTGTTATACTGATATGAGATTGTCGGGGGACGAGGATCATATCATGACTAACAAAAACAGGGTTAAACTTAAGGGAAGACTCAGGACTTATTTCCGGGTATTCACCTATCTTGGAATATTACTTATATTTGTCAATGCCGCAGTCTTTACTGTTAATCTGATGGCGGGATTGATTCTTCTTGCATTTGCGGGGCTGTATCTGATAGCTCTGCTATATATGAATTTCTACAGTAAGCCCATTATCATGAACGAGCTGGTGAGCTTTGCTACGGAGTACGGACAGATACAGAAGAAGCTCCTTCGGGAACTGGCTCTTCCGCATGCGGTACTCGACGACTCGGGCAAGGTTGTATGGAGCAATCTTGAGTTTGAGAAGATAGTTCATCAGGAGAAGGGCTTTCACAAGACTATTTTTTCTCTTTTCCCCGGGATTACAATGGATAAGTTCCCTGACGGGTACGATGAAGTCTCTTACGAGCTTGACTATGAGAACAGCAATTATACTATCAAGATGAAGCGTATCTCTTTGCAGGAGATGGCGATCAACAGCGATATCATTGATGCTGACAGCTATGAGGGAAGCCTTATTGCGGTTTATCTCTTTGATGAGACAGCGCTTAGACTGGCGATTCAGGAAGTTGACAATCAGTCGCTCGCTGCAGGCCTTATCTATCTGGACAACTATGAGGAAGCTCTCGACAGTGTTGAGGAGGTCCGCAGATCTCTTTTGACGGCGCTCATAGACAGGAAGATCAACAAGTACATAGCATCATGTAACGGTATTGCCAAGAAGATTGAAAAAGACAAGTACTTTGTGGTAATGCCCAAGAAGTCCTGTGAAATTATCAGAGAGCAGAGGTTTGATATCCTTGAGGACGTCAAGACTGTCAATATAGGTAATGAGATGGCTGTAACTTTGAGTATCGGTATCGGACTCAACGGTCTTTCCTATGCGCAGAACTATGAGTTCGCGAGAAATGCCATTGACCTTGCCCTCGGACGAGGAGGCGATCAGGCAGTTGTAAAGAGCGCCGACAGCATTTCCTACTATGGTGGTAAGAGCCAGCAGATTGAAAAGAGTACGAGAGTTAAGGCAAGGGTTAAGGCTCATGCACTCAGGGAGATCATTTCCGGTAAGGACAACGTCATTGTAATGGGACACAGGATCGGAGACGTTGACAGCTTCGGATCATCTGTCGGCATATACAGGATTGCCAAGACTCTGGACAGGAAGTGCCATATTGTTCTCAATGATGTTACTACATCGATGCAGCCGCTGGTAGATCTTTTCAAGAGCAATCCCGACTATGAGGATGACATGATCATATCCAATCAGCAGGCGATAGACATTGCGGGCAATAATACGGTTCTCGTAGTTGTTGATGTCAACAAGCCGAGTATAACCGAGTGCCCGGAACTGCTTCGGTTCTGTAAGACCATTGTTGTTCTTGATCACCACAGAGCGGGAACGGAAGTTATTGAGAACGCTACGCTTTCCTATGTTGAGCCGTATGCATCATCGGCATGTGAGATGGTTTCCGAGATCCTGCAGTATATAGGTGACAATGTCAAGATACACAACGAGGAGGCGGACAGTCTTTACTCAGGCATCATGATAGACACCAACAATTTCATGAACAAGACAGGTGTCAGGACATTCGAGGCTGCAGCGTTCCTGCGGAGAAACGGAGCGGATGTCACCAGAGTAAGGAAACTCTTCAGAGAAGATGCCGGTGAGTATAAGGCCAAGGCAGATACGGTGAGTCAGGCAGAGATTTACAGGAGTAGGTTTGCGATATCTATCCTGTCAAATGATGAGATATCAAGTCCGACTATAGTCGGAGCGCAGGCTGCCAATGAACTCCTCAATATCAAGGGAGTCAGGGCAAGCTTTGTATGTACTGAGTATCAGAACCAGATTTATGTGAGCGCAAGGTCAATAGATGAGGTCAATGTACAGGTTATTATGGAGAAACTTGGCGGAGGCGGACACATGAGCTCCGCAGGATGCCAGATGGAAGGCGTCTCAGTGTCTGAAGCTATCGTGACACTTAAGAGAACGCTTGATCAAATGATTGATGGAGGAGAGTTATAACTATGCAGGTTATTTTATTGGAAGATGTAAAGAGTCTTGGAAAGAAGGGCGAGGTTGTTAAAGTAAGCGACGGATATGCCAAGAACTATGTGATCCCGCAGAAGCTTGGCGTGGAGGCAACACAGAAGAATCTGAACGAGCTGAAGAACCAGCAGAAGAGGGATTCTATTGTGGCCAAACAGCAGCTTGATGAGGCCAGGGCATACGGCGAGAAGATAAGCAAGGAGACTGTTCAGGTGACAATGAAGGCCGGAGAGGGCGGAAGAGTATTTGGATCGGTTTCCTCAAAGGAAATAGTAAACGCTGCCAAGCAGCAGTTCGGATTTGATATCGACAAGAAAAAGCTTCAGATGCCGGAGCCTATAAAGGCATTTGGTACCTATGAGATACCGGTCAAGCTCCACCCACAGGTTACAGCTACTTTGAAAGTCAGTGTAAAGGAACAGTGATATGCCCGAAGAAACATTGCTAAAGCGGACCATGCCCAACAGCCCGGAGGCAGAGCAATCGGTTGTTGGCGCTATGCTTATAGATAAAGATGCAATACAGATTGCCGCCGAGATCGTTTCGGAAGATGATTTTTATAACAAACAGCTTGGGACCGTTTTTGAAACAATGGTCGAGCTTGACAAAGAGGGCAGTGCTGTAGATGTGGTCACGCTCCAGAACAGGCTCAGGGAAAAGAATGTCTCGCCGGTGGTAAGCAGCGCTGAGTTTATGGGAGAGCTGGTCACGGCGGTTCCCACATCTGCCAATGTCAAGTACTACGCCCAGATCGTTGCAGAGAAATCAACACTCAGGAAGCTCATACATGTGAGCGAAGATATAGTTAATACCTGCTACTCGGAGGCGGATGACCTCGAGGGGATACTCAACGGGGTTGAAAAGAGTGTTTTTGAGATAACACAGAAGAGAAACACCGGGGACTTTGTTCCCATAGACCAGATCGTAATGGATGCCCTTGACAGTATTGAGAAGGCAAGCAAGATGAAGGGGAATGTGACGGGACTCTCCACAGGCTTCATTGAGCTTGACTACGACACTGCCGGATTCCAGCCGTCAGATCTGATCCTTATAGCGGCGCGTCCTTCCATGGGAAAGACGGCCTTTGTTCTTAATATAGCTGAGCACATGGCATTCCACGACAACAAGTGCGTGGCGATATTTTCTCTCGAGATGTCAAAAAAACAGCTGGTAAACCGTCTGCTCGCCATGGAGTCACACGTCAGCTCGCAGAATATCAGAACAGGAACCATGTCTGATATGGACTGGGACAGCATCGTTGAGAGCGGAAGTCTTATCGCCGGAAGTAAACTTATAATTGATGATACCCCGGGTATATCCATCCAGGAACTTCGCTCAAAGTGCCGCAAGTACAAGATGGATCATGACCTTCAGATAATCATGATAGACTACCTGCAGCTTATGACAGGCGGTGGCAAGAATGTAAAATCAAGGGAGCAGGAGATATCAGAGATATCGAGATCACTCAAGGCTCTGGCCAGAGAGCTCAACGTACCGGTGGTAGCTCTTTCGCAGCTGTCCCGCGCGGTAGAATCAAGACCTGATCACAGACCGATGCTGTCAGATCTTCGTGAGTCCGGAGCCATTGAGCAGGATGCTGATATGGTAATGTTCATCTACAGAGATGACTATTATAATAAGGATACAGAAAAGAAAGGCGTTGCGGATATCATCATCGCCAAACAGAGAAATGGTCCTATCGGGACGGTAGAGCTTTTGTGGATCCCGCAGTTTACAAAGTTTGCGAACCTCGAGAGAGGAAGATGAGAAGCCAAAAAACAATAAAAAAAGCAGTCTTCCGGGTAAAACCGGAGACTGCTTTTTTTTACAATTTTTGCTCGGATCAGCCCTGAGAAATAGCTGAAACGGGGCACTGTGCTGCGCAAGAACCGCAGTCAATGCAGGTACCTGCATCAATAACGTACTGAGAATCTCCCTGAGAAATAGCTGAAACAGGGCACTGTGCTGCGCAAGAACCGCAGCTGATGCAAGCGTCACTAATTACGTATGCCATAATAATCTCTCCTTCCATTTGTAGCCTTTGATACTTATTTATCATAATATAACAAAACTTAATTATCAATAGCGATATCGAAAAGTTTTATCAGAAAAAAAGATTAAAATTGTATAAATTGGCTGACAATCAGGTGTAAAAATGTTACTATGGAAAGCGGCAGAATATGCGAATATTTCCGTGCACAGCTAATTTTCATGGGAGGAAAAAAGGGGTGTGAACGGGATATTTTGCGCATTTTTTGATATTAATCAAATTTTTACGGAAATAATTGTCATATACTGATAATTATGGATATAAGCCAAAAAAACTTACAATATTAAAAGGTAGGAGGAATTAAAATGGCAAGAAACATGAAAACCATGGACGGCAACGA
>AUXO016471248.1_pt1 | contig 12676 bp, 8 predicted proteins | sample 768731 | NCBI WGS metagenome assembly AUXO01 (sample SAMN02715735, study PRJNA202380) | gut metagenome | biome: sheep rumen | host: Ovis aries | place: New Zealand: Palmerston North | reverse complement strand
AAAAATAAGACAGGAAATGTTAAAGATAAGGATTTTGCCAATGCATTTGTTACTGCGTCACTAACAGTATATATTTGTGCCATTCAAGATGGAATCTTTGTGATTTGGTCTATTCTTGCAACAAAAGCGATTCTGAACTTAATTATCGTCTTGGTAATGACTTGTTTACTTAAAAAGAGATGTGGTTTTTCCATATGAAGGTTTGATGCCCATTTTTGCAGCATTTTTTAAACCCATCATGACAGATTTAGCTATGAATTATCTTTCTTTAATTGGTTCAATATTTATTTTTTGTGTTGGAATAAATCTGGTTTTTGTAAAGAACGTAAGGGCCGCTAACAAGCTTCTAGCTGTAGTGCTTGCTGTTGTGGGAGCTTTTATTCATATTTGATAAATTGCAGTTTGTTCTTAATTCTATAAAAGTCGACTCAAAAATACTGAAATAAAAAACTACAAGCTTATCATTGCTTGTAGTTTTTTATTTATATTATATTAATTTTGAATTGAAGTTTACTTTTTAAAAATAATTAAACTAGTTTTTTTAAAAGTTCTATTATTGAGTTCTATCACATTATTTGTAACGTGAAACGTATGTAAACTTAGTCTGAAAACACTGTATTTTATTTATTTTATAATGCAATTATCAGCAAATGCTGAATTTAAAAATAATGTAAAGGAGGATATCAGATGACTTGATAATGTTAATTTTGAATATCGCATCGAAGCAACAAGGTTTTCAGTTATTGTTAATAAAATGTATTAGAAGAAAGGTAAAATATTTTTTATATGTTATAATCTTTATTGGAAATAATAATAGTATGAGCATTTTTTTCGATTAATGTAAAAAATATTACTTAGTATATAATTGGAAATTTTGTTTGTTTTTTATGCGGAAGGAGTAAAAAAAGTTGGATCAGATAAAATATACAAATTTAAAAACAGTGGTTATTAAGGATAAGATATCAAAGTGTGAGGATATTGAAGAATTAAAAGAACACGTGTTTCCTATGATTAAAACACTGCAGGAACAGTGGGCCAAAAAAATTAATGAAATTATTGAAGAGAGTGGATTAACAAAATCTAAATTTGCTCAGTTGAGTGGTGTTAGTCGTATGTCCGTAAATAAATGGTGTAAAGGAGCTATACCTAAGAATCGAGAAACATTTCTTAGAATAGGTATGGTTGCGGGATATGATAGAGAGAAACTTAACCAATTATTACAAAGATATGGTCGTTATCCTGAACTTTATGTAAAAAGCTTAGAAGACTGTGTTTGTATATTTGTCTTAGAACAAAAATATGGAGAAAAAACATTAGAAAAATACAATTATATTTTAGATAAGATAAAAGATAATATTTTTCATGATGATAATTCTTTAGATGTATGTACTGTAATTTTTGATGAAAAACTTTCTGATATAAAAGATGAAGATGAGCTAGAAAAATTTATTATTGAAAATTCTGAAATTTTTTTGACAGCATATCATAAGTTTTATTCATATGTAATGATGTATATAAATGCTAATCACCTTAATTTAGGTGCGAGTGTTAATGAATTTGCAGATGGGCAAATGTGGTCTTCATCTTTAAGACAATGTGTTTCCGCAATTAGACAAAAAAAATGGTACCCTACAAGAAATAAGATTATTTCGCTGGGCTTACATCTAAGTATGGATTTAGAACAAATAGATGAAATGCTTGAATTGGCACATATGGAACCACTTTGTGCAAAAAATATTTTTGAAAGCATTGTGATGTTTATTGTTGAGAATGCAAGTTTGAATAACATGCTTGATCCAGACATGGAAGAATTTGATCCGGATGAACTATGTAGATATGCTAGAGAAGTATTCGAAGAATTTGATTTACCTGAGGTAGAATCTTTTATCAGTGAATTGCCGGAGATGGAAAATGATGAGTGGTAAAAAAAGTAATATATTAATATTGATTGAAAATGGACAATTGAGATCCTATTCTTTGGATGATAAAAATGTTTGGGAAATAGGAAGGCCATCAAAAGGAAATTATCCAGATATTAAGTTACATTCATATACAGTGAGTAGAAAACATGGAAAATTTCAAAATATGGATGGAGTATGGTTTTATATTGATTATTATGGTAAAAATGGTACTTTCTACAATCACAAACATATTGATAAAGGATTAAGAGGAAGAATCAAACCAGTGATGTTAAATGATGGTGATGTTTTTGTATTTGGTGGTGGAAATAAAGAAGTAATAAATGGAAAGACTGTATGGGGGTTGTACACACAAAGGAGTATTGATGGATGTTGGAAAATCGTGGATTCTAAAGCAATAAATCGGATGTGTTTTATATCACAAAATAATAAGATAGAATTACTGAATCCTGTAAAGGGAACAGTTATTAACCAGGAAAATGGAATTGCTATTTATATGAATGAATTAACATATATGATTGGAGACATGAATATAGAGATAAATTAACTAAGGGTGAAAAAAATGTTGAGTTTAGATCGATCAAGTGTAGAAAGATATTTGCTTAAATTAGAAGATAGGGGATTTTTTAGTCCCCTAACTTTATGTAAGTCTGTCGACAATAATAAACAGTTAAATTTGATTGGCGTGGGGGGTACCTCATATGTTTATGAATTGTGTGATACACAAATAAAAAATAGATATTACGCCTTAAAGATTATGGGAAATACTGGGGAACAAATTGACATTGAAGATGTTGTCGTTTCTTCTCAAAGTCAGTATTTCTTAAACGAGCAATCAGAGAATATTGTACGTATTATTGCACTGTGGATTGTAAAAATACTTGTTGACGAAGATAATAACATATTATCAGTTGTAAATATGGATGATCCTACATTTAATGATGTGGAAGGATTATCTATTCAAATGGTATTGATGGAGAGACTCGACAATATATTAGAGAAGGATAAATTTGGAAGTGTCTCAATTGTATGTGATAGGTTGAAGGATGAGAAATCCATTATTGATTTTGCAGTACAAATTGGAGAAACCATTTCAATTATTCATAATAACGGTTTTCTGCATAGAGATATAAAGTTAGAAAATATCTTTTGGGATTCAGATACTGAAAAATATAAGCTTGGTGATTTTGGTACAGTTAGACATGTTGATAACGGTAACGCAGAAACAATTCTTTTTACAAATGGGTATGGTGCACCAGAGATAGAGAAAAGGTTGCAAGATTTTTATAATAAAACAGCAGACATTTATTCTTTTGGTATAACTCTTTATTTGCTTTTTAATGATTTAAAATTTCCTGGATCTGATTCATATAGAGCAAGCTTTATCCAATATGAGGAAAATTTTATTGTTCCAGCTCCTGCACATGCTTCTGAAAAAATGACGAGAATTATTAGAAAAATGTGTAGTTTTTATCCAGAAGATAGATATCAGTCAATGGAAGAGATTCTCAGTGATATAAAGCAATTGAGTGACTTTAGTTTTCAAGAAAAGAATAATGAGGAATACGATGATATTGAAACAGAAATATATTGTGATGATGAGGTGTTGGATGAATCTGTTCATAAATTTGAAGGACCATTAAATAATGAAAAAGAATTTGTAAAAAGTTTTGACAAAGAGATGTATTTAACACGTAAAGATATTTTTGAATTAAAAAAAAGTGCACAAGAAGATTATTATTATTCGACATTTTGGAGGTTCATGTTAATTATTATAATGTCATTTTATGTATTTAAAGCTTTTTATGGAGGTAATGGTCATATTGATAAAAGGTTACTGATGATAATTCCTGTTCTTTTTTTTATTGAGAGTATATTTCAAACTATAAAAGAATTGCATATTGAATTTGGTGTTTTTGTAATAGGCTTAATGATTTTATTACTATTCTCAAATGGAATAAACTCTCTATATATTGTAGGCATAGTCATTTGTGTACTCGGCCTTCCTATAGTTTCTGCAGGATGCGCAATTGGAGCTATTCTATGGCTCATGCAATGTAATGGTCTTAAATTTTTTATTATTCCTTTTTTGAATAACTTTAGTCTTGGTTGGTTCGCAGTTATTGGCTTTGTTGGAATAATTGAAGATTATTTATATCTCAGAGTGGATTATACTGGAAATGAATCTGATGGAGAAAAAGTGATTTCTTTAATAGAAGATTTCAGTATTATTCTTTTATTTGTTGGAATTGTTATTTTAATAATTAATTTTATAAGTAAAAAAGATATTTTGATTTTGGACCAAAAAATCCCGTTCGTGAGAATTGGATTGGGAATATATTTAGTGCATTTTTTTAATATGTATCGATATGATCTTTTGGATTTTGACATAGAAGAGGAAAATGATAGTGATGAACCTGTGGACAAATGAGGAAATAGAAAAAATATTAATTACACTAGATAAAATGGAATTACCGTTTAAAAAGTATTCTATTTTACAAAAAAACGGAACTATTAAAACTTTGGGAAAAGGTAGCTCAGCCAATGTATATGAAGCTTTTACTAGGCGTAAACATAAGCCTGGTTATGCCATAAAAGTAATTGGCTTTTTTAACCAAAATGTAGATTCGGATTTTTTTAATAAAACTATTGAATTGCAAGAGAATATTAATCGTTATAATGATTATTTTGTAAAAATATATAATCATACAGAAATTTGGGTAGTATTTGACTCAAATGAAAATATCCTTTCTGTGGTTAAAGACAAACCAGAAGATAATTCTGGGTCAATTTTGAAATTGCAGTTTATTGTAATGGAAAAGCTTCCTGCCGTAATTAACACGATTGATCATGGGAAAATAAAAATCACACCAAATGATCTTTATTATGGAGATGAAAATGAAATTCTGAAAATTGCATATGACATTGGAATTGCACTTCAAAAAGTACATGAAAATAATATTTTACATAGAGATATTAAGTTGGAAAACATTTTCTATTCCGAAAAGAAAAAAGTATATAAGTTAGGTGATTTTGGTATAGCGAAAAAAACGCAGGATGGATTTGCGCGTACGGTTGCCTTTACGAGAGGATACGCTGCACCTGAGGTTTGCGGAATGTTAGATAGTGATGTTTACGATTATACAGCCGATATTTATTCTTTTGGAATGATGTTATATGTGTTAGCTAACCATTTTAAATTCCCTGATTCAAATGCATATTATGCTAATATAGATGCTCAATACAGCAATGGTTATGTTCTACCAAAGCCTGAAAATGATTGTATTTCTGATGAATTTTACAATATTATTGTTAAGGCATGCATGTATGCTCCTAATTTGCGATATCAATCGATAGAAGAAATGTTGGTTGATATAGGATGTCTTATATTCAACAAAAGTATAACGTATAAAAAAGAGCATAAAATTATAACCTTAATGATTGCTATAATTTTTGTTTTTTTAGGTGCGATTTCAGGGAAGTTGTTAATGGTACATGAGATGATTATAAAGTTTTCCTTGATAGAATACATATTTATCATTACGTGCATTACCAAAGGGGTTCAAGAAATATTAAATAAAGATACAGCTATAACAAATGCTATTATGTTATTTATAGGATTATATTACTTGTTTACTAATTCTTTTTCTTGGTATGTCCTATTCGTAATCATAGTAATGTTAGTTTCTTCAGGATTAGCTTCAGGGGTGTTTGGAATGCTTGCATTAGTTTTGAATATTATTTCTTTGTATCAATTAAATACAGGTGTGAGATTGTATCATTATTATTCATATGATTGGATTTCAATTGCTTTTTTTTCACTTGCTGTAGTATTTTTTTATGATTATTATTTTTTATCAATAACAGAAAGAAGAACTTCTCAAATGGTATTAAAGAAAAGTCGATTCTTTTGGGGAATTGTTTATTTATGCTATATTTCTTTAATAATATCACCACGACCATTTTTTTATTATTGGCCTATGATTCAAATAAAAGCTCTTAACAAATTTCGTTTTATGATGTGGGGTATTGATTTCAAAAAGGTTGGGGTGTTCGGAATAGTATTTGTTACTTTTTGGATTATTAGAGAAAGAGTGGTTACTAGGGTTAATAATCAAAGGTAAAAAAATAGTGTGAAAAAGATTACTGATTAGTGGCTTTAATTGGTTGCACCGAAAATATGATGTTAAGTAGTTTTCTTTAATATGTTTTTTAAAGTGTTTCATAATAAGGTGTAGTGATAATAATTAGTGGAAATCGAATAAAATAAACTATGATATGAATTTGGTGGCAATGAAATTAAGATAACATTTACTGAAAGTGTGATGTTGGATACATTGGTGAGAAAATACAAAAATGTATTGTTCATTTATTCTTTTGGTTAGAGAAGCATATACAAAATTATAGAAGCAAGAAAGAGTTATAATTATTTGCTGTATGTTTCCATATAATTATTCCAAAAAAGAGACTTAAGATTAATATTAAGTGGAAATGTTCGGATATTTTAAAGTGTACATAGTTTTAGATCTATTACTGTAACGTTTTATGAACTAAACGAGAGTTTGTTACTAGTCGTCGTAAAATGTCTTCTAAATAAAACAGAAAAGAAAAATAGATATTAATTGGTAAGGACCGATATCAGTGTGCTGATATTGGTCCTTTTTCACTAGCTTTATGTAAATATGGAATAATGCTGTTCAATGACTAAATTGAAGTTGTTATGTTACTGAAATATTTAATAATTAGGCTTACATCATTTTATGGTTGATGTCTATTTCTCATTATTTATATGAATTTATTATTATATTACAGCAGATCCAATATTCGCACGAAACAGACCTAGCTCATAAATTAAACTTCTTTCTTAGAATAGAATTAAGTAATGTAGCTGTCGCGATACACAAATCCATTTATAGAAAGAAATTTTTTATGAGTAAGTGTATTTTAAGATATCATTTCATGAACATAAATGTGAAAATATTGCGTATCTATGCGATGTAATATTCAGAAGTCACCTAATGTTGAATTAATCTCATTAGATCAACTAGAACATTAGTGTTAGTGTTGTCGGGTAGTGATAACACTTATGGATTTTGTCAAGAAATTTCATTTATTAGAACGATCTGTAATTCTCAAATTGACCGATTTTGTATATTTTCTTGTACGCTTTATCTTTTCATCTGTTATAAAATACTCACAAATTATAATAATGCTTTTTAGATTGCTTAATATCTGATGTTTTCTGTATGTTTACAATCTTTTTGTTTGATTATTGGAAAGTCATCATTATTTAAATAGTAATTCACATTCAAAACCCGTTTATTAATTAGCGGGTTTTGAATGTTTTTTTATTATTGCGCTTCACAAATATATCTTCTTAGGGATTGTCGGTTATTTATAAATACTCATTCAAATAGATTACATAGGCATCTCTCATAACGTAGTGATTTATCAAGCGAAACGTTCATATAAGAAAATCTTTATCGTTTGAAATAACACAAGTTGTTTTTAATTTAAATTATTTTCAACGCATTATTTAAAGAAAAAATTAATCAATAAAAAAGTGTAAACTTGACTTGAAATCAACTATTTATTGGTAGTGTACAATTTGATTATACTTGAAAGAAATGAAAGAGGGAGGCGTAAAATTTATATAGAACCATTGATAGAATAACATATTTTGTTTTATTAAATTATTGAATAATTGGTATTAATAAATAAATGCTGACTTGAAATCTTGACAGTGTAAAAAAAAGGCCTAGTATTATATATAGTATAATACTTTAAATATATATTAATAAAATATTTGTAGCGTGAAATTATAGCAACAATATATATTTAGGTGGCCTTAGTAAGAATTTAATGGAGTAAAATTAGAGGGGGTATTTATGGATGATTTTAAAGATTTATCTAATGAAGTAAATCAAGAACGTGAAATTGTAAGCAGTGATGATGTTTCAGATGAAGTTCTTGAAATATTGTTAAACACAAGAGAACAAGGGCAAATGATGGAAAAATTGATTAAGAATCAAATAGAGGTAAAGGATAATATGATAAATAAGTTATATGATGAACTTAATTATTATAAAAATAATACTTCTGATAGGTTTATTAATCAGTTAATGAAGTCTGTTATTAAAGTTAGAAAAGATATGATTAAATTTGTTAAATCTGAAAGATGGCAAGAAAGTTCTATGGAAGATCTTCAAAGAGAATATCAGTATGTTTTAGATGATTTAACTGATTTACTTGAACAGCAAAATGTTGATTCTTATTCTACAAGCTCAGGTGAACAATTTGATGCTTCAATTCATCAACCACGTGTTGAAGCTACTGATGATAAAATGTTGGATAAAAGAATTAAAAAAAGTCTTTCGGAGGGATACAAAAAAGGGGATAAAGTTTTAATTCCGGAAAGAGTTATAGTATATCAATTTAAAGAAAAGGAAGGAAATTAGAAAATGAGTAAAGTATTTGGAATTGACTTAGGAACAACGTATTCATGTGTTTCTTATATTGATGAGTATGGAAAGCCAGTTGTATTAAAAAATAGTGAAGGAGACCACACGACACCATCAGTCGTTATGATTGAATCAGAAAGAAATATTATTGTAGGAACAGAAGCAAAAAGATCAATAGATTTGGATCCTGATAAAACTGTTCAATTCATTAAAAGAAAAATGGGAAAAGAAAATGATACTGTTACATGTAATGGAACAACGTATCATGCACCAGAAATATCTTCTATGATACTTAAGAAAATTGTAAAAGATGCTAATGAAGAGCTAAGACAAACAGGTGTCATTCAGGATGGAGAAGAAGTTAATGATGTTGTAATCACTTGTCCAGCTTATTTTGGTATGAATGAGAGACAAGCCACAAAGACTGCTGGTGAATTAGCTGGATTAAATGTTCTTAATATAATTAATGAACCTACAGCCGCTGCTATTAGTTACGGAGTTTCAGGAAAAAATAAAAATGAAACAGTTCTTGTATATGACTTAGGTGGAGGAACTTTTGATATTACTGTGATGAATATTTCAGGAAACAATATTTCTGTAGTTTGCACAGGTGGAGATGATCAACTAGGTGGTAAAGACTGGGATGAAGCTTTGATGGACTATGTTGTAGAACGTTATGAGGAAGAATATGGAGAAGATCTTTCAGAAGATCCAGAGACGATTTCTTCGTTATATGTTGATGTTGAAACATGGAAAAAATCTCTCACATCAAGAGAAAAGGTTCACATCTCAGTTAATGGCCCTGCGGGACGTTTTCGTGAAGAGCTTACTCGTGAAAAATATGAGGAATTAACAAGTGATATTTTAGATCGAACTAAAAACTTATTAGATGATGTATTACAGGTTGCAGCTAACCAAGGATATCCTATTTCTAAAATAGATAAAGTACTTTTGGTTGGTGGTTCGTCTAGAATGCCTCAAGTAGCATCAATGATTGAAAGAGATTATCATGTTACTCCATCTCTTGCTGATCCTGATGAAGCAGTTGCTAAAGGTGCTGCAATTTATGCAAGTAATGAGAAAGCATATAATGATTTCCTTATTAATGAAGCAAACAAATCTAATAAAACTGTTGAGGAAGTTAAAGAGGAAAATGTTCTTACAGGTGAAATTGATAAAAAATTTGCTCTTTCTTCAAATGGATCTACAGGTGGTGCATTTAAAATAAATATTACAAACGTTCTTTCTAGAACATATGGTTTGGAAACGTATGATACCAGCAAAAATAGAAATAGAATTTTCAATATGCTAATGATAAATGATACACTTCCTGCAACACGTACAGAAACATTCTATACATTGGAAGATAATCAAAGCCGTGTTTCTATTAAAATTTATGAAAGTAGATCAACAGATGAGCAAATTGAAATTGATGATAGAAAACCGTTGACGGAAATTGAAATGAAATTTAGACAATCTGTAAGACGTAATACACCTGTTATTATGACAACTCAATTGGATAATTCGGGTATTCTTCATATAATTGCTGAAGAACAGGCAAATCATTCTAAACTTGATACTACATTCCAATTATCAAATCAAATGAGTGAAAACGAAATGAATAGTGCTGCACTTAGAATGTCTTCGGCTACAATTGAATAAGTAGGGGATAAGTTATGATATCAGCATTAATTATTTTTTGGCTCTCTATTTGCTCAGTAATACTCTTTTTGTTAAGTGGCTTCTTTAAAGCATTGTCATCATTAGGCAATGCTTTAATATCTACCGGTGAGTTAACTGCTGTTATTTTATTTATTTCAATATATATAATGATTTTATCGTATTTAATTTCCGAAGTTGTAAGTAGTTTTGTTAGTGGCGGATTGAGTGAATTGTTTTTAACTTGTTTTGCAATACTCGTTTCTTTAGGTCTTGTAGTAGAACTATTTGGGCCATTGGGAACACTTGTTTTGGAGATATCTTATATTTGTATTAGTGCGGTATTACTGGCTATTTTATTTATTTCTGAATTAGCATCTGCATTCATTGATGAAATGTATAATACAATCTTATGCAAGATACAAAGACAATTAGGAAATAATTAGGAGGATTGTATGGTTGATATACAAGAAATGATTTTAAGTAAATATGATGTAGATATTGTTAATGAAAATATTTTTAAATTGTATAAAATAAATTCCATAAATATTGACGCACACGAATTAGAGACAAAGATTTCTGAAACAAGAAAACGCTGGAACATTAGTGTTAATGGGGCTAATGAAAGAATTGCAAATAGAGATAGATTACGACTTGAAAAGGCAGAGAAGTACGAAGCAATATTAAGAGACGAGAAGTTGAGAAAAAAAGTTTTTGATTATTACAATAAAAATAATTCAAAGAAAACTGCTGATGATACACAATCTTTTGATAGTGGTTCTGTACAATTTGCAAGAGAGTATTTTCAAATAATCTCAACAACAAAAAAATTAAAAAAAGATGATGTTGAATTTTTTTTTGATTACTATACTTCAGAGAAAAAAAAGAAAAAAGACATTTTAAAAATGCTTCGTAAGGAATTTAAAGTATTAGGACTTAAAGATTCTGAAACTAAGTTAGATGAAAAAAACACTGAAGAAATAGAAGGAAAAAAGAAAGATGAATCGAGTCCTATGATCACTAACTTGTTTCAAGAAGCAACTGTGTTAAAGCTACGCAGTGTTGTTGAAAAATTCGAAGAAGCATCTCAAAATAATAAATTGAAGCAAAAGTATCCTAAATTAAGGCGTAGTTTGTATGAGTTTTTGGAAATTGAGCATATAAAAGATGCGAAGCAATTTGCAGCAATGATCTCTGAAAAGCGAAAAGAGGTGTATGCTGTTCGTCAGGAGTATGGGGCTGAATACGTTCCGTTAGTAGATTTGTTTAACACTCTTCAAAAGATAAGTGATTATAAGGATGTTGTGGATAATATTCCAGAATTCAAACTGTTATTAAAATACCCAAATTTAACATCTTATATGTATTCGTTTGTTGACATGAAGCCTGTTACTATAAATGGTATTGCGAAAATTGCAAATAGGGATTATGGTTTCAGGGACGTAACGGATTTTATTTTAAATTATTATGAACCTGTACATGATAATTTTGGAATAAGCGATTCTGGAATTGGTTCTATTATTCGTAAAGCGAAAAAGAAGTCAAAACAGAATGAAATATTAAATAAAATTGATAAGAAACTCGGACGTAATAAAAATAATAAATTGCCGATGAAAGTAATGTTTATACATTTCCTTGTTTATTGGCCAATTTTTTTAAGTTATTTTATTTTTGAATTTATTAAGTTGATATTTACCAATCTTTATAAGTTTAAAATTCCGATTTTTATCTTAATTGTTTTGTTAACAAATATTATCTTGCCTATGGTTGATCGCATTGATAATTTGTTAGTATTACGAAAAATATTTTTAGGTAAAGAGTGGGTAGAATATTTGAGGGTGACTGCAGAAGTAAAAAATAATTCGATTATAATTTTTCTTCGTTCAATTCATCAAATTGTAAAACTTCTTACATTGTATTTTTTACCGGCTATTTTTTGCACATCTTTATTAATGGATTTTTCATCAGATTTTAATAAAAAAACAGATTGGATTGGTTTTGAAAGAACTTTTAAACAATTATTATCCACATTGCTTGAAAAAACGAAGAAGCATTACAATGTTAATAAAAGTATGTTTATTAGAAGAAACCTTATTAAGATTTTTTCTAATATTCTATCAATGTTAGTGTTAATTGGAATATGTTATTTCTTTTTATAAAGCTTTATTCAAGTGATTATCATATTAATATTATTACTTAGTTTTTTATTAGCTTGGGCTATTAATTTAAGATTATACATATGTTTAATACTTGATATTTTGAAGTGTATTAAAAAAATCTAGTTTAAATTTTAATTTCGTGTAGTTGTTATAAATTTGGTTAATTACATTTACTGTTTATATTTTATTATCTACATTTTTATTTTAATGAATGTCGATTTGTTTCGTAATTAGAAAATTCAGTTGTATTCATATGGCTTTAATCAGAAATTTAATCTTAATCAATTGTTAAATTACTTAAATGAGTTATTAATATGCACAGATTAATGGTGTTGTTTGAATTTGCTTCAATTAATTTTTGCTTCTAATACAGATGAATAAAGATATTGCTTTTTAAATATATTAATGGGATCTAATATTTTAATCTTATGTTAAAATGTTTGGCTTGTTTAAAATGTAAACTTTAACTGAAAACTAA
>AUXO015358180.1_pt1 | contig 12677 bp, 10 predicted proteins | sample 768731 | NCBI WGS metagenome assembly AUXO01 (sample SAMN02715735, study PRJNA202380) | gut metagenome | biome: sheep rumen | host: Ovis aries | place: New Zealand: Palmerston North | reverse complement strand
CTCTATCGTCATCGTCCGGCGATGATTCATGAGTTGGAGCGCCAGATCGATGCCTATGCCGAGGCGCAGGCTTCTGATCTCGGTTATATTGGCGATCATGTGCGTATCCTCAACTGCGGAAGTATCAAGAACGTCCGCATCGGCGATTATGCCGAGTTAATCGGTGTGAGTCGGTTGAAGAATGGTTCGATCAACTCCAATGAGTCCGCTCCTGTGCGCTTGGGAAGTGGTGTGAAATGCGTTGATTTCATCATCTGCTCGGGTGTGGAGATAGGCGATAGTACGTTGGTCGATAAATGCTTCGTGGGCCAGGGTTGTATCTTCGACAAACACTATTCGGCGGGCGAGAGTCTGTTCTTCTCGAACTGCCAGGGCATGCACGGTGAGGCCTGCGCTATCTTTGCCGGACCGTACACCGTGACGCACCATAAGAGTACGCTGCTGATAGCCGGTATGTTCTCGTTCCTCAATGCGGGTTCGGGAAGTAACCAATCGAACCATATGTATAAATTGGGTCCGATTCATCAGGGGGTAGCGGAACGCGGCGCGAAGACAACAAGCGACAGTTATCTGCTCTGGCCGAGTAAGGTGGGTGCGTTCAGTCTGGTGATGGGTCGTCATACCCATCATGCCGATACCAGCGACCTGCCGTTCTCGTATCTGATAGAGAACAATGCCGAGAGTTATCTCGTGCCCGGCGCGAACCTGCGTACCGTAGGTACCATCCGCGATGCGCAGAAATGGCCGAAGCGCGATAACCGCAGGGATCCGCATAAGTTAGACCAGATCAATTTCAACCTCCTCAGTCCGTATACCGTACAGAAGATGTGGCGGGGACGCGAGGTACTGGATGAACTGCAGGCGCTCAGCGGAGAGAACACCGAAGTGTACGGCTATAAGAACTGTAAGATTCGCAACTCGTCGCTTAAGCACGGTCGCGAACTCTATACAATAGGTATCCGTAAGTTCTTGGGCAATAGTCTCATCAGCCGTCTGGAGAAGCAGGAGTGGCATAGCCTCGCGGAGGTGCGCGCAGCCTTGCGTCCCGATAGTGCAATAGGTTTGGGCGACTGGGTCGATCTGGCCGGTCTGTTGGCGCCGAAGAGCGAAGTAACCCGTCTGCTGGATGATATCCAAGCGGGTAAGTTGAGTTTGGAGGCTATTCAGGAACGACTCGTGACGATGCACGCGAACTACTACTCGTACGAGTGGACATGGGCGCTTGATAAACTGGAGAAAGTATGGGGTTGCACGGTAGAGCAAGTGAGTCTGGATCAGATTCGTCGTGCCGTAACAGAATGGCAAGAAGCCGTAGTGAACCTCGATAAGATGGTGTATAATGATGCTCGTAAGGAGTTCGACCTTAATAGTCAAACAGGTTTCGGCGTGGATGGCGATCGCGAACAAGCTGAAGCGGACTTCGAAGAAGTACGTGGTAGCTTTGAGTCCAACTCGTTCGTCAAAGCCGTACTGGAGCATATAGAGACGAAGACTCAATTGGGCAATCGGGTTTTAGAAAAACTCAATCGCATTTGAGATTTTAGATTTTTGATGAGTGAAGCAAAGGTAACCATATTAGGATGCGGGAGTGCAAAGCCGACGAAAACAACTTCTCCTTCGGGACAGTTGGTCGAGTTGTGCGATAAGTCGTTCCTCGTCGACTGCGGCGAGGGCGTAGTGCTGACGATGCAGAAACTGGGCGTTCATACGTCCCGCTTGTATAATATCTTCATTTCCCATTTGCATGGGGACCACTGCTTTGGCTTGATCGGTCTGCTGACAACACTCGGTATGCTCAAACGTACGCAGCCCATGCATATATATGCGCAGCCGGACCTGCAGAAACTGCTGCAACCGCTGCTGGACTATCATGCCAACGATCGCTTGTACGACATCATCTTCCACTCGATCAACCCTCGCAAACATGCCGTAATCTTCGAGGACCGCACGGTGAGCGTCGAGACGATTCCTTTGAAACACGGGGTGCCGACATGCGGATTCCTCTTCAAGGAGACTCATCGTGTGCAACGCGAAGACGGCAGTTTCGACTACGAGACCCGTAAACGCTATGCGTATTGTTCGGACACTCAGTATAGCGAGAAGATCGTTCCGATCATCGAGGGCGTCGATACGCTCTATCATGAGTCCACGTTCTTGCAAGAGCACGGTGCGCGCAGTAAGGAAGTGAAGCACTCCACGGCGGCTGATGCAGCGAAGATCGCTTCGTTAGCGCACGTAGGTAAACTGATTTTAGGTCATTACTCCGCACGCGTTGAGGACCATAGTCTCTTCCTCGAGGAAGCCAAACCGATATTTGACAATACCGTTTTGGCGGAAGAGAATTTGATATTTGATATTTGAAATCCTAAATCCTAAATCATAAATGGCCAAGCTGTCTATCCAATATGTCTGTTCGTCCTGTGGAGCCAAAGCTCCGCAGATGCTCGGTCGTTGTCCGGTGTGCGGAGAGTGGGGAACGTACGTAGAAGAAGTGGTTGAAAGTGGAAAGTCGAGAGTGGAGAGTGGAAAGGGTAGAGGGATTTCTTCCACGCAACCCAAACGTCTGCAGGAAGTGATGGCAACGGAAGAGATGCGGCTGGACATGCATAACGGAGAGTTCAATCGTGTCTTAGGTGGTGGCCTCGTTCCCGGAAGTCTGGTGCTGTTGGGCGGAGAACCGGGTATCGGTAAATCGACATTGGCACTCCAAGTGCTGATGCAGCAAGGCGAACGGAAGACCTTCTACGCTTCGGGCGAAGAGTCAGTCCGGCAGATCAAACTGCGTGCCGAACGGCTGGCCGGTGATGCCGAGAACTTATACCTCTCTTCCGAGACTTCGTTGGAGCGTATCTTAGACCAGGTGAAAGAACTGGAACCTGAAATCGTGGTGATCGATTCAATTCAGACCATCGCTACAGGGGACGTAGAAGCGTCCATTGGTTCGTTAACCCAAGTGCGTGAGTGCGCGACGCGAATTTTAGAGTTCGCCAAGACGCGCAACATCCCTTTCATCATCATCGGACATATCAATAAAGAAGGTTCGTTGGCTGGACCGAAAGTGCTGGAGCACATCGTGGACACCGTGCTGCAGTTCGAAGGGGATCAACAGTATATGTACCGCATCCTGCGTGCCCAGAAGAACCGCTTTGGTTCGACATCCGAGATTGGTATCTACGAGATGCAGCAGAACGGTTTGCGTGAAGTAAGCAATCCTTCGGAACTGTTGCTCTCCACGGCACGCGAAGGGCTATCGGGCATCGCGATCGCTGCGGCCGTGGAAGGGGTTCGACCTTTCCTGATTGAAGTGCAGGCACTCGTCTCTACAGCCGCCTACGGTACGCCGCAACGTTCCTCTACAGGTTTTGACGGCCGAAGACTGAATATGCTGCTGGCCGTGCTCGAGAAACGGATCGGATTCAAACTGTTGCAGAAGGATGTGTTTTTGAATATAGCCGGTGGTCTGCGGGTGCAAGACCCGTCAATTGACCTGGCAGTGTTAGCGGCCGTGCTGAGCAGTAACATGGATGTGCCTTTAGATGCCGGTACCTGTCTCTGCGGCGAAGTGGGATTAGCGGGCGAGATTCGTTCTGTGAATCGTTTGGAACAACGCATCGCCGAGGCGGAGAAATTAGGATTCCGACGGATTCTTATTCCTGCGGAACAGGTCGAGCGACTCGATACGAAACGCTATAAGATAGAGGTGGTGGGTGTGAAGAAAGTGACAGATGCGTTCCGGCTTCTGATCAAAGCGGGAAATTAACGGTTAATGGTTAGTGGATTAGTGAAAAGATATTTATACATAGTCGTTTTGGTTCTTGGATCCTTGTTCTTTGTCCCGAAGACGCAAGCACAAGAACAGCAGCCTTTCCTTTGTGAATTAGGTTTACAGGGAGGTTGCGGTTACTATGTGGGTGATGCGGCGCCGCATATCTTCATGTACCCGCGGGAGGCGTACGGTGTGCATTTCCGGTATAAGTTCACCAAGCGCTGGGCGCTGCAGGTGAAGGCTTCAGGTCAACGCATCACGGCGCACGACTACACCGTAAAAGGGGAGCAGTTGGAGACGATGTGGCAGAGTCAGATGGTGAACGTAGATGTGATGGCGGAGTTTAACTTCTTCCGTTTCGGGAGTGCGAATAAGTTTGATAAGCGCATTCGCCCCTATACGCCGTATATCTTCCTGGGTATCGGTGCGGGCATGTACGGATTGAATCAATCCAAGACGAATGTAGCGGCGTATATACCGTTAGGTATCGGATTTAAATGGAAATTCTCGACTGTGTGCGGTTTGAATATTGCATGGCAGCATAATATATACATGGCGGACAACCTGGAAGGGCGCGACGCCTTGGACAACAAACATCAGTTAAACGGATGGAACTGGATGAACTGCGACTTGACGGGCATGTTCACCGTAGGTATTGTTTTTGAGTTCGCACGGGCGAAGAAAGAATGCCGGATTTGTAATTATTGATATGAGTTATTTAGAACAAATAGACAAAGCGCGATTGCCGCGACACGTAGCGATCATCATGGATGGCAACGGACGTTGGGCCAAGAAACAGGGTCTGGCGCGTATGTTCGGGCATAAGCAGGGTGTGGAGACGGTACATAACATCACGGTAGCCGCCACGAAATTAGGTGTGGAGTATCTGACGCTGTATACGTTCTCTACTGAGAACTGGAATCGACCCAAAGAGGAAGTGGATGCGTTGATGACGCTTCTCGTAGATACCATCGTGAAGGAGACGCCGACGCTGATGAATAACAACGTCCGTCTGCAGACAATCGGGGATATCGAGCGTCTGCCGGAAGGCACGAAAGCGAAGTTCTTGGGGTGCATCGAGCAGACGAGTCGTAACACAGGACTGACGATGGTCATAGCCCTCAGTTATTCGGCACGATGGGAAATCACGGCGGCTATGCAAGAGGCCGTACGTCGTGCGCAAGCCGGTACGCTGCGTGCCGAAGAAGTGGATGAACCCTTCGTTTCGTCCTTGATGACCACGCGCGAACTTCCGGATCCGGACCTCTTGATTCGAACCAGCGGAGAATATCGTATCAGTAACTTCCTGCTATGGCAATTGGCCTATAGCGAATTGTATTTCACGGACTGCCTCTGGCCGGAGTTTACAGAGGAAGAGTTCTACAAGGCCATTGTGGACTATCAGAAACGCGAAAGAAGATTTGGCAAAACAAGTGAGCAAGTAAAAAGTTGAAAGTTAAAAGTTGAAAGTGAAGAGAGTATTTTATATATTGATCCTTTGTCTTTTGTCCTTTGTCTTGGGGCCGTTGCAGGCGCAGGACATCGAGTACGGTATGACGCGTAAGACCTACGAGATAGCCGACATCGAAGTGGAGGGAGCGGATAGCTACGAGGATTTTGTGCTGATAGGATTCTCCGGTCTTGCTGTAGGCGATAAGATAGAAGTGCCGGGTGACCAGATCACCAAAGCCATCAAGCGTTTCTGGAAACAGGGTTTGTTCTCGTCCGTGAAGATCAAAGCGAAGAAGATCGAGGGAAACAAGATCTGGCTCGTTATTGCGCTGGAGCAACGTCCGCGTATCAGCGAGGTGCGATACGAGGGTTTGAAGAAAAGTGAGAAAGAGGACGTGGAAGTAAAAGCAGGTATTCGTCAGGGTAGTCAGATGACGCCGAACTTGGAGGACCATGCCAAGACCGTGATTAAGAAATACCTGGCAGAGAAAGGGTATCATAATGCGGACGTACACGTCATCCAGCGCAACGATACCGACCATCCCGGGTATGTCAAAGTGCTGATCGGAATTGACAAGAAGGCCAAGACTAAGGTGGGTAAGATCTATATCACCGGCAATAAGGCTCTCACGACACGACAGATCAACAAGGCGATGAAGAAGACGAATGATAACGATATCATCAACCTCTTTAGAACCAAGAAATTCGTTGTCGAGGAGTATGAGAAAGATAAGCAGGCGGTGATCGAGAAATACAATGAGTACGGTTACCGCGATGCGTATATCGTAGCGGACTCGGTGGTTCCCAATCCAGAAGACCCGACACGTGTGGACGTCTATATGACCATCAGCGAGGGTGATAAATACTATGTCCGCTCCGTGAAATGGGTAGGTAATACGGTTTATCCGTATGAGTTTCTGGATGCTACGTTGGGTGTCAAACCCGGCGATGTATATAACCTCAAGACGCTGAACGACCGCTTGATCAACGACGACGATGCGGTGAGCAAACTCTATACCGACCGCGGATACCTCTTCTTCAATGTGGAACCGGTGGAGGTGAATGTGGAGAACGACTCGATTGACTTTGAGATGCGAATGTACGAAGGTAAACCGGCGACCATCAATGAGGTGAAGATTATTGGTAATACCCGCGTATACGAGCATGTCGTTCGCCGTGAGTTGTATACCAAACCGGGACAGCTCTATTCACAGTCGGATATCATGCGTTCGCTGCGTGAGTTAGCCCAGATGGGTCACTTCGACCAAGAGAAATTAGTGCCGGATATCCAGCCGAACCCGGAAGACGGAACGGTAGATATCGCCTACCAACTGCAAACCAAATCGTCCGACCAGATTGAGTTCTCGCTCGGTTGGGGTGCTACGGGTCTCGTGGGTTCGTTGGGATTGAAGTTCACCAACTTCGCTATCCAGAACCTGTTTAACAAAAAAGCCTATCGTATCGTGCCGCAGGGCGAGGGTCAGACCTTCTCTATTAACGCGCGTACGAACGGTATCTATTATACTTCGGCGTCCATCTCTTTCCTCGAACCTTGGTTGGGCGGTAAACGACCGAACAGCTTGAGCGCAAGTATCTATTTCGCGAACCAGACCGGTTACTCGTCCCGTTATCAGAAGGCGTATCAAAACCTGTATAACACCTATTCGAGTTATTACTACTACTCCGGAAACAGCAATTATTACCAGCAGTTAGCGGAGAGTGAGGCGGATAAAGATAAATACCTTCGTACACTCGGTATCTCGATCGGATACGGTAAACGTCTGCGCTGGCCGGATGACTATTTCACGTTCTACGGCGAGTTGAGTTACCAGATGTACATGATGAAAGACTGGCCCTATCTGTTGATCTCGGATGGTACAAGTCATAACTTGGCGCTGAACCTCCAGATCAGTCGTTCGTCTATCGATAACCCGATCTATACGCGTCGTGGAAGTCAGTTCACTTTAGGTGTTAAACTGACGCCGCCTTGGTCGCTGTTCAACGGCAAAGACTATTCGCAGATGACGACGAATGAGAAGTATCATCTCATTGAGTACCACAAGTGGAAATTTACCGGAAAAGTCTTTACGCCGCTTACCAGAGATAGTAAGTTAGTGCTCATGACCCGTGCGGAGTTCGGTTACCTGGGCCATTATAACAAGAATGCGAAATCGCCGTTCGAGACCTTCTATATGGGTGGTGATGGTATGTCGGCATACACCAGTTATTCGACCGAGTACGTTTCGATGCGTGGTTACTCTTCGGGCTCGTTAACGCCGTATGACGTCACGACCGGACGTAACATGGGTTACCTGTACAATAAGTTTACCCTGGAGTTGCGTTACCCGATCTCTTTGGAGCAGAATGCGACGATCTGGGTACACGGCTTCCTCGAGGCCGGTAACTGCTTCTCGGATATCCGGGACTATAATCCGTTTAACCTCAAGCGCTCGGCCGGTTTGGGTGTACGTATCTTCCTGCCGATGTTCGGTCTGCTTGGTATCGACTGGGGTTGGGGCTTCGACGAGATCAACGGTTCAAAACAATACGGCGGAAGTCAGTTCCACTTCGTCTTAGGACAGGAGCTGTAACGTGTAGGGTTTAAAGTTTAGAACTTATGAAAAAAACAATTATACTATTATTTGCGGCCCTGCTGATGTGTGGCACGGCTTTTGCAAAGGATTTGTCGGTAGCCTATATCGACATGAGTTATATCCTCAAGAATCTGCCTCAATATGAGCAGGCGAATGAACAGTTGTCGATGCTCTCCAAGAGATGGCAGAAAGAGATTGAGGCTGCGCAACAGGAAGCCCGTGTGATGGCTACGAACTATCAGACCGAGCAGATATTCCTCTCTGAGGCGATGCGTGTTCAGCGCGAACAGGAGATCGTGAAGAAAGAGCAGGAAGTGCTGGACCTTAAGCGCAAATACTTCGGTCAGGACGGTGAGTTGTACAAGAAGCGCGAAGCGCTGATCAAACCCATCCAGGACGAGATATACAATGCCATTCAGGACCTGGCGAACGAGAAACGAATTGATGTGGTGAAAGACCGTTCCGCGGACCCCTCTCTCATATATATGTCCTCTAAACTGGACGTTTCCGATCAGGTGTTGCGTAAATTAGGTGCGAAATAAAATTATAAATTATAAATCATAAATTTGAAATGAAAAAACTTATTATTGCAGTTTTGCTGGCTTTGCCTATTATTGCCAGCGCTCAGAAATTCGGTCACATCAACACGCAGGAACTCTTTGCTGAGATGCCGGAAGTAGCTCAGGTTAAACTGAAAATGGATACCATCCAAAGTCAGTACGAGAACCAACTGGCTTCGATGAACGAAGAGTTCCAGAAGAAAGTACAGGACTATCAGACGCAAGAGGCTACTATGGCGGAGGCTATCAAGCAGATTCGTCAACAGGAGTTGCAGGAGATGCAGCAACGTATTCAGTTGTTCTATCAGACCGCAGAACAGGATATCCAGAAGAAGCAACAGGAGTTGCTCGCTCCGGTGCATGAGAAGATGACCAAGGCTATCAAGACCGTAGGTGAGCGCGAAGGCTATACCTATATCTTCGATTCTGCAGCTATGGTTCATATCGGTGCGGATGCCGTTGATGCTACGCCTGCTGTTAAGAAAGAGCTAGGCATTAAATAACCCGTAACCCGTAACCCATAACCCATAACCCTTTATGGCCGATGGTTATTTAGAGACCCACTATGCCGAGTATGAGAAGAAAAAGGCAGAGTGGCTCAAAAAGAAAAATTCATATTCCTACAATTATGGTAGAAAAAATTCAACAAACGCTTCGCGATAGTATGGTAGCCCGCTGGACGGTGCTCGTCCTCGTGGCGTCAATGATGTTCTTCGCGTATATGTTCGTCGATATCCTCTCGCCGCTGGCTTCGTTGCTCAACGATACCCTCGCTTGGGATCAGGGCGTCTTCGGTACTTATGCGGCTGGTGAATACTTGCTGAACGTCTTCGGCTTCCTTATTATCGCAGGTATCATCCTCGATAAAATGGGCGTCCGGTTCACCGGCTTGCTTAGTGCCAGCCTCATGGTGATCGGTGCAGCTATCAAATACTGGGGTATCTCTTGGGCGGACGCCAACACCGTAGAGTGGCTCAACGCTTGGTGGCCCTCTATGCCCGGTAGCGCCAAACTGGCGATGTTCGGATTCATGATCTTCGGCTGCGGCTGTGAGATGGCGGGTACGACGGTAAGTAAAATTCTCGCGAAGTGGTTCAAAGGCAAAGAGATGGCACTCGCCATGGGCCTGGAGATGGCTATTGCCCGTTTGGGCGTGTTTGGTGCGATGTGGTTGGCGCCGATGTTCAGCGAGAAATTTGCTGTCGATGGTACCAACTCGGTCGTAGCTCCGTTGTTGTTCGCATCGTTGCTGCTCGTAGTGGGCTTACTCAATTTCTTCGTCTTCACCATCATGGATAAGACCTTCGATGGCCAACTTGTAGCGATCGGAGAAGCCACGGCTGAGAAAGACCCCGAGGACGAGTTCCATGTATCGGACCTCAAGCAAATCTTTACGTCGAAGATGTTCTGGATCGTAGCGCTCCTTTGTGTGCTCTATTATTCGGCAATCTTCCCCTTCCAGCGTTTTGCAACGAACTTCCTGGAGGAGACCCTGCAGATTTCCAATGCAGAAGCGGCAGGTTTGTTTAAATGGTTCCCGATACTGGCGATGGTTTTGACACCGTTCCTTGGTGCGTTCATCGACTATAAGGGTAAAGGTGCTTCGATGATGCTGCTCGGTGCCATCATTATGATTGCTTGCCATAGCGTCTTCGCGTTCGTGCTGCCGGCTTATCCCAGCAAAACACTCGCTCTTGTCACTATTTTGGTACTCGGTGTGAGCTTCTCGCTCGTACCCGCCTCGATGTGGCCTTCGGTACCGAAGATTATTGATGAGAAAGTACTGGGTTCGGCGTACTGCCTTATCTTCTGGGTGCAGAACATCGGTCTCTGCCTCGTGCCGCTGCTGATCGGCAAACTCCGTGTAGCAACGGATGGTTACCTTGTACCTATGATCGTATTTGCATCCTTTGGCGTACTCGCCTTCCTGTTGAGTCTCGCTTTGAAGGTTGAAGATAAACGAAAAGGATATGGATTGGAACTTCCTAATAAGAAATAAATCCGCTCTTTTTGTCACAACAGACAGCCGGAAGGTCACTCCCGGCTGTGTCTTTGTGGCGCTGAAAGGAGAGCATTTTGACGGCAACGATTTTGTGGACCAAGCGCGTCGCGATGGGGCAGAGTATGTCATCTGTGGCGAAAACGCCCTGACGGAACTGCAGGACCTCGCGCGAGCTTGGCGTCGCAGCCTCTCGATACCTATCATCGGTATCACCGGAACGAACGGAAAGACAACGACCAAAGAGTTGTGCGCCGCGGTGTTGGGAACAAAGTATAATTTGTTCTATACCCAGGGAAACCTCAATAACCAAATCGGCGTACCTCTCTCCTTATTAAGTATCACGCGCGCGCATGAGATGGCCATCATTGAGATGGGTGCCTCCCATCCGGGCGATATCAAGGAACTGGTGGATATTGCGGAACCTACTTGCGGACTGATTACCAATGTGGGCAAAGCGCACCTGCAGGGTTTCGGTTCATTCGAAGGAGTGATGCGTACCAAAGCGGAACTCTATGATTTCCTCCGTGCGCATGGCGGTTTCTGTTTTCGTAATACGGATAACTCCTATCTGGCGAAGATGGCGGGAGACCTGCAGACTGTACCTTACACGACCGGTACGATGCCGGAGGGCACACACCTCGTAGGCGGTTATAACGCGGAGAACGTGTCGGCCGCAATCTGTGTCGGTGCCCACTTCGGTGTATCGTACGACGAGGCTTTGGCAGCTATCCGGGCCTATGTCCCGACGAATAACCGCTCGCAGTTCATGAAGACCGAGCGCAACGATGTGGTGGTAGATGCCTATAACGCCAACCCGACGTCTATGCAGGCGGCGATAGAGGCGTTTGACCGATCACCGATCATCAACCACCAATCACCAATCACCAATCACCAATCACCAATGCCGAAGGCATATATCCTCGGTGCGATGCGTGAACTCGGCGAATACTCCCATCTCGAGCACCAGAACATCGTGAATATGTTGCTCGAGCGCAAAGCCGACATTGTGCTGCTGGTAGGCGAAGAGTACAAAGCCACTACGGCTCCGTATCCTATCTTCGAGAACGTAGAGGCTCTCGCGGCGTATCTGCAAACCACTCCCTTGACAGGACATCATATACTTTTAAAAGGAAGCAGATCCAATCAATTAGAGAAAGTTATTCCGTTATTATGAGTCAACAAAAGAAAAATACATTAGCGATCGTTTTTATCACCATCTCTGTCTTTTTGCTTCTGGCTACGGCCGGTTTGGTGTATTGGAACCTCTCGCAACGTGAGGAACTGAACGGGTTAGTCGAGCAGATGACGATTGAGAAAGCGGAATTGGAGGATGAGTACGAAGACTTGGCGATTCAGTTCGATGGTTTCCAGAATATGGATATCAAAAATGACAGCCTGCAGGACCTGCTTACCCGCGAGCAACAGCGTGTGCAGGATCTGTTGGAGGAACTGCGTGTCACCAAGGCTACTAACGCCCGTCGTATCGCAGAACTGAAGAAAGAACTGGCTACCGTGCGCACCGTGATGAAAGGGTACGTTCGCCAGATTGATAGTCTGAATGCTACGAACGCACGGCTGGAAGCAGAGAATATCAAACTGTCCACTAACAACCAACAACTGGCCATCAGCAACCAAGAACTGGTGCGCAATAACTCGGAGTTGTCGGAGACCGTTTCGCGTGCTGCAATGCTGCAGGTCATCACTTGCGATGTGGCAGCACTCAATAAGAACGACCGCAAGACCTCCCTCGTGCGTAACATCAAAAAACTGCAGTTCAGTTTTGTCATCGCCAAGAATATCACTTGCGAACCCGGGCTGAAGAACCTCTATGCGCGTATCATGACGCCGCAAGGTGAGTTGCTGGGCGAAGACGAAACGAAACTGTTTGCATTCGAGAGCGGAGAGATCCCCTATACCTTAGTGCAACCTATTGAGTACGGAGGAGAGACCTACGAAGGCGTTTGTTATTATGCCCTGGCAGATAATGAAAAGATAGAAGAGGGTTTTTATACCATCGATTTCTTCTGCAACGGCGACCTCATCGGTTCATTCCCCTTCTCTTTGAAATAAGAGAGGGATTCGAAAATTGCGGAGCAATAATCGACAGAGCGAAGCGGCGGAGCAATAATCGACAGAGCGAAGCGGCGGAGAACTCCCGACCGTTGGTGTGAGAAGGCCCTGTCTTCTCAATAAAATGAGTAGGAGCACCTACTGATGCCCCTACTCATTTTAAGCGGAAAGAGAGGGATTCGAACCCCCGGTACCTTTCAGTACTTCGGTTTTCAAGACCGACGCAATAGACC
>AUXO012865893.1_pt1 | contig 12677 bp, 11 predicted proteins | sample 768731 | NCBI WGS metagenome assembly AUXO01 (sample SAMN02715735, study PRJNA202380) | gut metagenome | biome: sheep rumen | host: Ovis aries | place: New Zealand: Palmerston North | reverse complement strand
ACATCCTTAATCCAATGTTTCATAATGTAACCAATACATAAACAAATAACCGTAATAATTGGCATAATACCTTGATTCATAAATTCAATGATATCCATACCGATTCCTCCCATCTTTAAAATAAAACAATAAGTGCTATATAAAAAATGAATAGGCCTCCCTATTCATGAATAGTTTAGTTTTGTGCATTAAGATATTTTTGCCATGCTTTAACTGTTTGCTTTCCCATTGAACCATCAATTGATTTTGTATAATATTTTTTAGACGCTAAGAAACGTTGCATAGCGGTAACAACACCTTTGCCACACCAACCATCAACTTTACCAGTATAGTATCCTTCTGTTCCAAGGAATGTTTCAAGTCTTTTAACCATATTACTACCATCTAAATAATTATCATTCTTAAACTCCCATGAACTTGTATCACAAGCAGGAAGATATTTCTTATTATCAGATGGTTGATTACTAACGATACCATCAATAGGAGTTCCAAGATATTGTTGTGTTCTCTTTGTTGTCTTTTTGCCCCAACTACCATCTACAGTGAGAGTTGTAGTCGTATTTGTTACAGTTGAAGTTGGAGTAGATACATTTTTATTTTTTACTATCTTGCCAGCCATTGAAGCATAATCTGGGGTACAAATACCACGAATATATCTTCCATTAATATAAACTTTTCTTGTACCAACATGAGATGGACTTCCCATATTTCCTTCAATAACCATTACATAAGTATCATGCACTTCATAGATCATACCAATATGTTCTGGTGAATTTTTATTATCATATTCAGAATAATCGATTCCGTCATTCCAATCATAAATAATAAAATTTCCAACCTTATAAGCAGATTTATTTGCCTCATTTTCAATCCATCTACCAGCTTTTGTATATAATTCAATAAGTTTTGTACATGAGCATTCACCAAAGATAATATCATTAAGCCCACACATCATACCGATAGCTGTACATGTAGCTGCACACCAGTCATCTCCATATGTCATTTTGTAACCTCTTGGCAGTGGTTTTTGAGTATTATATGTATCAATGATCTTATGATGTCCAGAACTTCCCATTTTATCACCATTAAACTTCATAAAAGTATCAACCATTAACTGTCTAAGTTCTGCTTCGGTATAGTATTCAACTGTTTCCTTTTTCGCAACAGTTGATTCTTTTTCCTTTTGAATTTTATTAATGGTTAAAATATCTTTATTATAAAGATAATTCATATCAACATCTCCGTTTATTCCATCAACATGTCCAGTAGAAGAGTACTGCCACATATCAAGCTTCTTAATATCTGTAGGAGGAGTAAAGGTTCCATTATAAACAGCAACCCATCTTGTATATTCTGTTACATCCTTTAAATAAGTTCTATACCAGCCAGCAGAGCTATATATTCCAGCCTTATATCCACCTTTTTCAATTACCTCACAAAAAGCAAGACTTACGGCTTTTTCAACACCTTTATTTTTTCGATCCTCAACATCAAAATAAACAGGCATTGTAATATACTTTCTATATGGTTTAATAATCTCTAATGTTTGTGCAGCTTCTTTCTTAGCCATCGCTGCAGAATCAGCTTTGCTGTATGAATACACACCAATGTATTTAATTCCAGCAGCTACTGCACCCATAATATTTTTTTTAAAATTATCAGCTTCGCCCATACCACTGTTATCATGATAGAAACACTTGATAATAGCGAAATCAATTCCATATTTTTTTACTCTATTCCAATCAATATTTCCGTTATGAACGCTTACGTCAATTCCCTTAAATATTGCCATTATTTTCACCCCTATAAAAAAGGGGCTAATTTATAACCCCTTTAATTTTATTTATATTTTTTCATCGAACACATTTGTTAAAATATATATTTTTTACTTTTAAATTAATACTAGACTACAGGATATGAACAGTTAAAGTAGATACGACCAGTGTTAGTAGTATTTGTTATTTGTATTACTTTAACTACACCACCTGTTGTTATTTGTATTACGCCTATTACGCCGCCAGCCATTTTTATAAAAGGTAAATGACGTTCTGTTTTTGGTCTTGCTCCAGCTGGCAAGTCACAAATTTTAGTACCAGTTGGATGGGCAACCGCTGCACCCATAAATGAAAATGCACATAAACCAGCTGATACTACACAACTATAACGAACTGGATCCTGTCCAGAAGCCCAAGTAGGGTCATAAGATTTTACTGCACCAGCGTTAATCTTTCCAACAGCCGTAATATCTGTTTCTGCTTTGATATAAGTTCCTGCTTTAATATTGCTTGAAGTGGTTACATCTCCATTTAATTGTATACCACCGCCAGATGAGCCAAGAGTGATCTTATAACCACGAAGTCTAGTATCGGTTTGATATGTTGACGACGCCCATCCGAAATATGATGTCAATCCATCGTCAGAACGCTCCAATAAATTGTGATTGTTACCATCTGCCCAAACAGACGATATGACCGCAGCCGAATCTCCAAAATTAGGTAATCCCATAAAAATATGTTTAGTATATGTAGCGGCCCAACGATTGGCTGATACACCAAGATTCTTAGAATTAGTATCAGATGGAACTACATCACCACCGAATGTTGACACATCCGTGACGTTTAACGTACTTGAGAAAGTACCAGTGGTACCTGAAATGGCTCCACCCGAATATGACGCACCAGTCACCGCACCTGAGAATGTACCTTTGACACCAGATACATCACTAGTAAAAGCACCAGTGGTTCCTGAGATTGCACCGCCTGAATAAGATGCTCCAATAATAGCTCCAGTAAATGTACCAGTTGTGCCACTTATAGCACCACCAGAATAAGATGCCCCAGTAACAGCTCCTGAAAAGGTACCTTTAACACCAGATATATTACCTGCTGTAACTACATTTCCGTTCCATTCGACAGTTAAAGCATTAGAACGTTGTGAAGTCGAGTTTCCAGTTCCGTTGCCAAGGATTACTGCAAAATTATCGGCTGCTGTAGGCTCTATGTTATACTTACCAAGAGCAGTTTGGGATTCTTGAGAAGCGATGGTATAAAAGCCTTGTGCATGGGAATACTTACCACTAGCTTTGGAACCAAAACCTTCTGCATGAGAATCTACGGCACTAGCTTTGGTGGCACCTCCTTCCGCATGAGAATACTTACCGCTGGCTTTGGTGGACACTCCTTCTGCATGAGACGCGTCGGCGCTAGCCTCAACAGAATACCCCTCTGCATGGGAATACATACCGCTAGCTGTTGTATTAGACCCCTCTGCATGGGAATCAGAACCACTAGCAATATTATTCGTTCCAGATCTAAAACTATTTGATCCATAAATGTTAGTACTATGTGTACCAAAACTAAAGGATTTTCCAGTTGTTGCATTTGTTTTGTATGTTATTGTAACGGTATAACCTTCCGAAAGCCCCGGAGTAAACGCAAGTTTAGTTGGTGTCCAGTTTTTTGTGTAAGAGTTACTGACATCGTTACCGTCGGTGTCTATAACAACAACCGTGTTTGAATTATATGGTCTGCTAGCGGCCGGAGATAAATTAATGGTCCCAGTAGATACGTCAATAACATGCGTAAGAGTAATAGTTGTATACCCATCTCTATCTCTCAAATCTCCGACTCGGAAGAATGAAACATTCTCCTTATCAAATAACTCAATCGATCGATAATCTAACTCCATATGAGCTTCATTGTTACTTGCATTTGCTACATATGGTTTGCCGATGTATGTCTCTTCACCAAATTTTGCTCTTTGAACAGATTCATTATAAACAGTCATACCTTCGGCATTTATTAAACTATAATTAGCATTTGGATTATTTTCAGCATGTACTTTAATACCACTCTGGTCTACTGCGGTTATATATTTACTTGCGGTGGTTGCGGCATCTGCAATATTACTAAGCACAGTAGATGCAGCAATTCCATTATCTCCACCTATTTTTACACTATTTGCAATTGATCCAGATGTAGCGGTTATTTCTCCAGAAATATGTGCGCTATTGGCATATAAATCTCCAGTCTTAGTGACTCCAAAATTAGCTCCTGCGGTAAATACCCAAGTATTTAAAGCAGATGTAGAACCACCCACTTTTTTTGCAGCATCATTATTATCAGTTATAGATAACATTGCAGAATTAGCTGTGCCCCAAGTACCAGAGGTTAATGCTTTTTCACCTATTGTCCAACCACCTATTATTCCAGTAGGAGATACCAATTTTCCTCCAAAATAACCGCCGCCAGAACCATTAGATCCACCACCTGCATAAAAGCCCCAGCCTGTAGGCGTAATCCCATTAACAGTAGGTAAATCAGATGTGCCATTCTTATCAAGTTTTCCCATTCTAGCAACAGGAGTAGCAGATGTGCCACCATAAACATCTATATAACTGTATTTATTTTTACCGTAAGCAGTAAGAAATATACCTATAGGATATAAAATGTCTGGATGTTCAGTTGGATTTGGACATAATTCATAAAGCATAATACTTAAGTCACTTACTTGAGCTGCTGGATAAGATGTTTCATCTGTAGAAAAATTATCAGCCACATCAGCTCCGCAAGTAACAGAAACTGTAACTACTTTATTGGTTTTATTCCAAGAAGAAATAGCACCATCACAAGTACCCAACGAAACATTATTAATCATACCAGTTACTTTCACCTTTGAATGAGGTGCCCATGTAGCCCCTTCAAAAGTATCCGTAGATAATGAATTATCCGTAAAACCTATTGTTAATGTAGTTGATGAAGTTTTTGTTACCCGACATGAAAAACCAGTAGGATTAGATGGTACTTCAATAGTAGGACACACAAGAAAATGCCCACCTAAATTCTGCACCGTTTCAATACTATATTTTGCAGCTCTTAAAGTACCATATACATTAGCATTTTCAACATCTAATTTACCTATGCTTTCCGTTGTAGCATTGACAGTACCAACTGTCATAGAACCAAATATATTAGTATCACCATTAACTGTTAAAGCTTTAGTACCAGTTTGAGCGTTCGTTGCATAAGTTATTGTTGTTGGAACATTAAAAGTATTCCCAGAAGTATTCAATAAAGACAAAACACTAGAAGATCCTACTTGAAATCCAGCACCAGTTTTTACTAAAGAAGTTCCTGTATCAATTCCTGAAGTAAAAGCCTTGGTGTCATTAATCTTTAACCATGTATCCACACCTTTAATAGCAACCTTATTATTCAAATAAATAATAGCGTTAGCAGCAGTACTTTTGCCAACACTAAGTGTTCCATTGCTAATTATATCGCCATCTACAGTAAGATCATTTGCTACGGTAACATCATTACCTATCTCTATATCATTTAAATAAACTTTACCTAAAAGTCTTGATTCTCCCATATTTAAAAGAGAGTTTAATATAGCCATCCTCCACACTCCTTTCTATAAAAGAGAGAGTGAGGATTAGTCACTCTCTTTATCTGCGCTATTGATATCAATAAAACTTATAAAATTAATGTCATCAAGATTAATAGAAGCGTCATCAGCAAGACCGTCCACTACAGCATCAAGATCAATACCATTTAAAGAATAAGTTGTTTTCTCCATAAGAAGGTCATTAATCTCTTTATTAACTTCATTTATTCTATTCTGATATTCATCAATAAATTCATCTTTTACTTTTCTAGCCTTTTCCATCACATGATTACCATCAGCATCAAGTACTGGTTCACCATTCTCATCAAGCTGTTCTCTATCAAATTCTTCTGACTTTTCTTCTCCAAAATATTCTGTCTGAATATCCTGAATAAGCTTATTTCTAAACTCTTCAAAATCTGCAACTACAGGCCGAAGCTTCTTAATACCAGAAAGAATATTCCACTGTACTTTTACAGGAAGCTCATTAATCTTATTCTTGCTAAATTCATTAAACCAACCGATAACGTTCTGTGCTTCTACTAACATAAGTGTTCTATTGATAACTTTACTCATAATACATTTCTCCTTTTATTCTCAAAAAATTTACCTTTAACATCTAAAAAAGACCTTACCACATATTTTGTAATACGGTCTTTGTCCATTAAAACATTTCCATTCAATGGTATCCAATATAGGTATACCAAAGAAACATATAATTATCCAAGCCATGCAATAAAATATATTACACTGACCAAAGAAGAAATTACCCCACAATCCAGAGTAATCCCATACATTAAGCTTTAATATTATATTAACTAAAATACCAGTGAATCCCTCACCGATAGTAGCTATTATAGCCGCCGTTATAACCTGAATAATATAATCAGTTTCAAAGCTATAACAAAAATCATTCATTAGTGCTATTGTAATAGATATCAATCCTGCAAGTATAAACATGCTGATATGACTATATCCTCTATACAGGATTTCTATTGTATAATACACAGTGCCTCCTATCAAAAAGATAGTAAGGCACATTATAAAATAAAATAAAATATTATTCCACAGGTTCTTCTTCATTGCCATCATCTACTTCAGGTTCTGGCTCAACAGGATCTACAGGCTCTGTCTCTTCCTCTGGTTCTGGAGTAACAGTACCTATACCATAATATTTCTTAAGCTCTTCTATAGCTGCAAGAGATGTCTGCATAATAGTTTGCATCTGTAGCTGATATTCCTGTGGAAGAACAGTGCCATATTCTATAGCTTTTATTGTAGTCTTATCACTAAGAGTTTTAATATAATTTCTAAGCATATTTACATATGTCTGTACATACAAAAGCTTTGCCTGAAGAGTAAAATAAATTGTTACAATATCTTCTGCTGTATATTCACGGCATATTTCATCTGTAGCATGATATGCAATCTGTATTGTAGACTTATCTGGAATCTGAGCAATAAGTCCAAGATATGTCTGAAGGTTTCTTTGGTCTTCAGCATTAAATGTATATGTCTTGGAAGTACCATCCTTGAACGTTACTCTATCGCCAGAAAAAACATCGGATTCTCCTGCTGCTGATATTTGTTTAAGCTTATACTCTTTAAGCTCATCAATAGTCATAGAATCCATATCATATACAGGGTTAATCTGCTTATCAAGTCTTTCAATCTGTTCAGCAAGATTTCTCTTTTTCAACCTTACTACTAGACAATCTGTAAATGTATTCTCATGTTCAACAAAAACCTTTCCTGCATAGTTAATGTCCGAATAAGTGTCATATACAGAATATTCCGCTACAAGAGCCTCATTCTGAAAAATTTCTATGCAAGTGATTGTTTCAAAAATATCTTTTATTGCTCTTAAGTCATCAGATTGTACCCTCAGTACAGGATCTGCTTCAAAAATATTTGCGTTCCAGCTACAAAGGAACAATATTTTTTCATCATCTTTATTTACACGTGCTTTAATAAACATAAATTCACCTTACCATTCTATAAATTCATGTGCCATTATAATTCCATTATTATGAATTGATGCATTATTTGGAGATAATATAATCTCATTACCGCTTGCTGTTTCTGGTTTTTCGCCAGAATACACCGTGTACCATTTTTCACCATCCAATGATACCTCTGTTATATTATTATGATATGTTCTGCCATCAGGATAGTAATGCCATATTTTAATTTTTGAAATATTTTCTATATATCCTATATCAAACGAAAGAATAGCAGTTCCACTCACACCAGATGGAATATATGAAGAATTTAAATTGTGATCTGTTAGTACATTATTTGTATAATTTGTACTTCCAATTTTTACATCTCTACCCCATGCAATATCTTCGCCAACGTCATTATAAACTTCAAAACCGCACCAATGATTATTCGCATTGGCGGTACTTCCTGTAATAGAATCTCTTATATATCTTATTGGCGCACAATCTTCACGAAACATTTTACCAGTTAATATTCCTTGTTTTGACAAACCAGACGTTTCAAAGGTATCTAACTCGTTACAATATTGAGCATCACTAATACATTCCAAACAGATATTTTTAAACGAAAAATTATGACCGTAACCCAAAGTCGCAAATTTTACATATTGACAAGAATATCTAATGGTGTTTCCACCATTAAACTCAACACTATAATGAGTCCAATCAGATGGAAGATTAGCTTTACTAACACTATTAGGATAATAATATGTACCACCAGATCTGAATAAAGACACTTTAGTGCCAGCAGCAAAAGTTCCATCAGCCCAAGCATTGGTAAGAGTTAACACGTTTCCATTTCTTGTAATATATGGTCTACTTACTGTTGCTCTATTATATCCCCATGCTAACTTATTACATATACCAATTCTTTGATATGCTAATGTTGTTCCCCAGCTACTACCATTTGTTAATGTTACTGTAGTATCTCCATTTTTTAATTCAGCGGCTAATGTCGTATCACAGCTTGAACTATATTTATTCGTATAAGCAATATTAATAACGCTATTTTTAGTATTATCATAAGGATATAAACATGTCAGTAATCCACTTGTCTGTGTGCTTGTACCATTACATTTCATATCGAATGAAAGTCTATATCTTCTGTTATTAGAAACAGGTATAAATTGATTATGCTCTAAACTTCCAGTTACATTAAGTACTCCATTTTCTACTGTAAGATTAGACCCACTCCAACATTCCGTACCATGAGACATGTCACCGTTGTATATCAAATTTGTATTTGGCATCATTATCCCTCCACATATTCATAAGTATGGAATACTCCATTAGAATCTATTGAACCGCCTAGATGATAGAGATTAAGAATGTCGTCTGCGGAAAGCAAAGTAGTATAAGCTCTAAAATCACTTATTTGTCCATGCCAAAAATGTTTATAACCACTATTATTTCTACATCCTATATTTAATTCATTTGCAGTAGCACTCCACCAGTTATTAGAGGTTGCTGGTGCTAATTCTCCATTAATATATGTGCTTCTTGTTAATGCACCTGTTTTTAATATTACTATATGATTCCATTCATTTACTTCTAACATATTAGTCCAAATAACTGCACTACCAGCATCACCGCTATTAGTGCCTACATATGTAATAATTCTATTACCATATGTAAATCCACAAGCTAACTGACTTTGTTTATCAAGAAAAACAATAGTATAATTACCACCACTTAAACTAATATCTGCACTTGTTGGTTTTATCCATAAGCTTATACTCTGAGTTTCAAGCGGTAATGTATCAGTTGTGATTCTGCTTGCCCCATCAAACTTATAACTTCCACTATATCTAGGAGAATCACTATCCCAAGCAATATTCCCTACCTTTGTTCCATTATTCCCATATCCGCTACAATCATATTCAATATTATCATCTAACCCCATAATTGAATATTCGTCATCTAATGAATTTGGGCACCAAGGAGTTGGATAAGAGCCTTTTTCGAGTTTGATATTTTTAATATAAGTAGAATATGACTTAGTACTTGTAATATAAATTCTACATTTATTATTTTCTTCTGTTGTTGTAATTGAATATGATATTCTTTTTTTATTATTTCCATTTATAGTATTTACAGTCCATTTAAAATCAGTTGCTGGTGCAATACCAATATGATAATCAGTTCTTACATCAGCACTAAAAGTATATATGTTTGGTTCAGGAAAAACAAAGTCATAATATATACCATATCTCGTAGCATTAGTTACTTTTGAACTAATTTTATAATATCCATCTTCTTGCAATTCAAAGTTTGCATTAGCTTCTTTTGTCCAATTTGTTATATTTGGAATTAAGTTTTCTCCTCCAACACCACTTAACCTATAATGTAATACCAATCCTTGTGAAATCTTTTTAACCTCAAGAGGGGAAAGACAGTGATTTTCCCAAATTCTTATATCATTGATATACCCTGTGAACTTTTCAGCACCATTTGGTGCAGCTCCAATACCTATATTGGTAATTCCATCAAAAGATGGAGTGAATGAGATAGTATAAGTTTTTACCAATTCTCCATTAAGATACATTTTAAGTGTTTTATCTTTGTAGGTGCAAGCTATATGAATCCATTGATTAACAGGAATAGTTCCAGATGCACAACTAGAGCCTATAGTATTTGTTCCATCCGACACATGGAATACAAATTGATTAACAGAGCGTTGAAGTATTCCAAATCTAATGTTGTTCCAACCAGCCGCAGTGCCTATATTTATAATTTCCTCATTTGTGCTTGTATTAGTTAAAGGCTTTACCCAAACAGCACATGAAACTTCTGAAGCGTCTGTCAAAGGATTAGTTATAGAGATATATTTACTCGAACCATCGAAACTATAGCACTTCCCTATTTTTCCAGAATTATTAACAGTTGCTCCATTATTAACAGCTTCAATATCACTTAATCCTTGATTATGTAAATCACCATTAAGTGGTAGCCAAACACGTAACGCCATATTATCACGCTCCGATCTTTAATCCTTTTAATCCAATCTATATTATTATAATTTATTCATTATATTATTTTCATCTTCAAATAACTGGATGCCACAATAGCTAATTCTAAAGTGACACCCAGTTTGAAAAAGCATTAACATATTTTTACATTAATACATTTTTTCATTTCTTTTTTGTACTTATCATGTTTACTTTTTTGTTCAGCAATTATGTCAGAAAGATCATAATTGATAGCTTCTTTATTAAGATGATATCTTTCTGCTTCTTTTAATTCCTGATCAACGTCACAGATAAGTTCTTTAATTTTCATCGCACTAGCAATTTCATCAATCGTAATTAATTCTTTATACATTTTTTCATAAAGTTTTTTTGTTTTTCTTTCCCATTCAACCCATTTAACTAAACCATTTTTAATAGCGTTCCTTTTTGTATTTATATCGACATCCTGTCTTACATGACTATACCAATTATTTGGTATGACATCTGGAGCCTCAAATTCAACTTCTGGGATGAGTTTATTGTGATGATTGATAAAATAGCGATTAAGACCACGATGAGCACATGATTCTTCTAAATAATGATATTCATGACATCTTTTATAACCTTCTAATCCAAGAAAATCATAATAATTAGCCATTTGCTCATGAAACATCATACCTTTAATCATATGTGTTGATATTTCTGCATAAATCTCTTCTAATTCCATATTTAAACCTTCTTATCAAGACTTCTCAATTCTCAAAGAAACATTTTTTACAGTTCCAGCACCTTCAAGCAGCATTAATGTAATATTATCTGCACCATCACAATTACATCCTCTTCTAATAGTAGAAACAATAGGAAGTGCAACATTATTTTCAGCTGTTGTGGTAGAACCATATGCAATAGCACCAGGTATCTGAACACCATTGTCATAAACAGCTACAGTTACATTACCAGCAGCAGTAGGTGCTACAGATACAGACGCATCAATCATATAATAACCAGTACCATTAACTTCGATACCATTGCCAGATAATCTTAAATCACATCCATATCTTCTTTGTGTAGTACCAAGATTAATTACACTATTTTCCTGAGCAGCTTGATCAGACTGGTTTACAACTTGAATTAACGATTTACCCATTTTAAACATTCTCCTTTTTAAATACAGGAGTGGTAGCTAGCCACTCCTGTTAGCCTTGCCGAAATGACATTGTTACAAAAAACTAATATTATTTACATATTAGATATTTTGCTGACCAGGACATCCACCAAAAATTGGTGGGAACTGTCCTGCACCATAAGACCATTGATTTGGAAATCTAAGAACTCCGCTCATGTTAAGCTGATCTTTAACGTCATCTAACTGGTCACGAAGACCTTGGATGGTATTAGCATCAAGCTTCTGATTCAGTCTAGATTCAAAGTTAGCTAACTGCATTGCAGTATCATATTTTGCTTCTGCAATTAACTGCTTTGTCTCACAACAACATGCGTTCTGATTTGCCATAATCTGCTGCTGAGAAACTGCCAATGCAGCAATATCCCTAGCAAGTTCACTATATTTATCGCCAAGGAAATTTACAGTATCATGGAATATCTGATTAGAAGCAGCAACAGACTGAGCAGTACCAGCAGTAATAGCTGCCATAAGATCTCTATTCTGATCCTGAAGGTCATTGAAATTAAAACCATTCTGTACGAAATCTTGTGTAGCATACTGTGGCCTGTAATTATTGTTGCCAAAACCAAAACCACCATTTGCAAGAATCAAAAGCGCAAAGATCCACATAAAGGAATTACCATCATTCAGACCATTGTTAGATAACATTGCTACATCACTTGCTGAAAGTCCACCATTTTCCATACTCATTTTACATTTCTCCTTTGTAAAAAACAGTCAATAGGTATTTATATAATCCACTATGCGCATCTTGTGGTTTATATCGAAAATGATATCTTTCATTATTTCGAAAAATATATACATTAAAATTGCCTTAACATACTGAGTAATTCAGCAGGACTTTTGCTATTTAATATATTTAAAATTTGATTTGGATTGACACCTTTTTGATTTGCCATCTGATAAAAAAGAGCTTTAGGAGTCATATTACTACTCGATACAGCAGACAACACTTTTTGAATATTTGGATTATTCTTTATTAAATCCATTAGCATCATTTGCATTTGCGTATTATTATTATTTACATTGTAATTATTTGTTTGGTTGCCCATTAGATCCTGATACAGACTCATTGTTTGTGCCTCCCAACATATTATTAATTAAAGCTTCAAGCTCTGTCTTTTTAACATATTCAGATAAATCTACTTGTGGTTG
>AUXO010376070.1_pt1 | contig 12677 bp, 11 predicted proteins | sample 768731 | NCBI WGS metagenome assembly AUXO01 (sample SAMN02715735, study PRJNA202380) | gut metagenome | biome: sheep rumen | host: Ovis aries | place: New Zealand: Palmerston North | reverse complement strand
ATCTGCAACCAGTTGGTCTGCATTGGGTTCCTTGTCTTTTCTTATCCATCGACCTGCCACCGGTCTCCAAGCCAATTCTACCCATGCCAGTTCATCACCATCCTTAATGCTATACTCTGTACTTCCATCCGCAAAAGCTTCATCGAGGTTTTCAAACTCATAGATACTGCGGAACTTAAACTGGAACCCATGATTCAAGATAATCTTATGAGCCTCCATGAAATCGGATTTACGGCAGAGCATATCAATATCGCCCATCGGACACTCAGCCAAATCATCCATAATGTCGATGGCTATACCACCGTTTTTCAGAAGTATCAATGGGATGTTATGGGCAGCCATATCCTCACCCAACTTTTCTACCTGAGCAAACAGAAAAGAAAGCCTTCTTCTTGTTTCCTCGGTTTCGCTCTTCCAAGCCTCACCCAGTTCTATTCCTACCTTCTTTTTCAACTTAGAGAATACCGTACTTACCAACTCATGCTCTTTCACAACATTGTAAAAAGCTTCAGAACGTAAGCGGTCTTCCTCGCTTTTAATGTACTCCAGTTCTTCTGCTGTGTTCTTCTCACGAATGATGTATGACATCAGCTTGAAGTCGGGATTACCAAATACTTGCTCTATCATATATTGATTGTCTTTAATTCCGTAATAAACTTGTTATATATTTCTATTCCCATAGTACTAGGGAAGCTCAACAGTTCTTCTGTCTGATACTCCAGTTCCTCTGCCAATATGACTCTAAGAACAGAAGAAACAGGACAACCATCTATTGTTGAAAGATGTTCATTCTCTTTGATGCGAGTGCATAGGTTCTGTAATCCACCATGATTACGCAATCTGCAATATAATGCAGCATAATCATAAAATGGACTACGTTTCTTCACCGTTTCCCAATCTATAATCACAATCTTCCCTTCTGCATCAATCCAGATATTTCCCGGCTGGAAGTCACCATGACTGAACACCAAATCAATTCCACTATCATCGATTCCCTCATTCAACTTTTCAAAGATGCCACTAACAATGCTTTCACTATCAAAACCTTCTTTCTCAGCAAGCATCTTCATGCAACGGTCTTCCAACTGGTTCAGATATTCCTTGGCAGAAACACGTTCTTTGTCTTGAGATAGCGACAGTAGCAAGTCCAGACTTTCCATTTTCTTTTGTTCTACGAAAGCTTCATCCTGTATTCTTGCTAATGGTCGTCCGTTTTTGATGATTATCTCAGAGTAGCAGCCATCTCCACTCTTTGTTATCTTGGGTACAAATACTGCATCTGCATTCTGTCTGAACTCTGTTTCACGTTTGATATAGATATCAGGGAATCCATCCTTCAGTACAGTATATACCATACCCGACGCAAAGTCGAACAGTCGAATTTTCTTGTTACAAGGATAAATCAGTACGTCATTGAGTGGTAGTGAAGATTTAAGGGCCAATCCTCTTTGTGAAAGCCTCCTGACCATCGTTGTACTAGCTTTCAAATAGGCATTTACCATCACTTTCCTCAAAGCGCTACCATTTACGGAATATTCCGTTTTCAGATAGTCCTTGACATTCTTTGACGGTTTAGCAGAGATAATGGCATTAAGCTTTTCGTTGACGAACAAATCAGCCTTGCAGCCTTTATCCTTCACCACCACACTCCCTTGCGCAATACCAAGAAAGCTAGCATATCTATTAAGCGTCTTGGGAAGAATATCATAGAAATCCTCCCTCTGTAGCATCTCAGAGATTTTCATCCACTATTCTCCTTATCTCTTCCTGAATAGGCTCAATAGGTCTCATGCAGTCTATCTCATGCTGCCAACGACCATTTTTAATCTCTTGAATATATCGGTTCAGACGAGCCTCACGTTTCTCTTTTGACTCAGGGAATGGCTCAAACTTCAAGTCCGAACGTCTCATTGATTCCTCTGGTGTAACAGTCAGTACCAGCGATACGTCAGGCTTACGATAGCAGGCTGTCATTAGTTTCCATACCAACCACTTTTCAAATCCAGACTTAGGATATTTGATGGAGAAATCAATATAGGTATCCCAATAGTATCTATCACAGAAAAGCACCTTCTTTCCACGGCTTTTGTTTCTGAAACTGATGCCCCAATAGAACACCAAATCAAGGATGGATAGCCATAGCAACAACTTCCCGCCACGAGGTTCAGCCGCCACCTTTGCCTGACGCTCTTCTGCAGTCTGCTCTGCTGGCGTCTTACTATGCCCACCCCTTAATATCTTCTTCATCGTTTCGATTCCGGGTGTATAGCCTCCACGGCTCCACACCTCAGAAACCTCATACCCCTTTTCTTGAAGATATTCCTTCAAAAGGGCTATTTGCGTAGATTTACCGGCACAATCAAGGCCACTAAATGATATAAGCATATTTAATGATTTTCGTCTTCGTTTTCATTATTTACACATAAACTGCATCATCGTAACGCAACATCAACAGATGATCTTTCCAATCATCAATGTATTCCACCTGCTCACCAAGGAAGTATTCTCGAATCAAAAGTTCCGGATAGTTGCCACCAGCTGCATACGTCTGGGGATAACCACCGCCAAAGCGTGGGTTAATCTCAATACCTACCACATCACAAGTCTGAGCATTCAAGAACACCTGAATGCAGATGCAACCTACACATCCTTCAATAGTTTCGAGTCTGTCATACAAATACTTTGTCAAAGGATCCTTCTCTGTCAGGCCCTTATTGATTTCTCCTGCACGTATCTTGATACGCTCACGAGGCACGATGCATTTCACTTTATGGTCTTTACCATAGTACATATCCACCGTATATTCCTTATAGACCTCTTTATCAATGTACTCCATAAAGAGCAATTTGGGGTCTTCCAGAATCTCTTTTGTCAGCTCATCTTCATTCTTGATATAATGCAAATTGGTACTCAACGAGCCATCATACGGCTTGGCGAACAATGGGAATGTAGGATGATACTTATCGATAGCCTTGGGCACTCTGATACCATGTTTCTCAAAGAACTCACCTGTATTGCGCTTATCGCGACACATCATGATAAAGTCATAGCTTGAAACAGAAACAAAAATGCCTTGTTTTGAGAAGTGCTCTTTATTGGCAGACAAGATAGCCAGTTCGGTATCTATCGTAGGCACAATCATACCTATACCTTGCTCCATACAAAGCGTCAGAAGCGTCTCGATATAATCATCCGACGTGCAACGAGGCACCTCAAAACAACCATCACTCACGTATGCAGCTGGTGCGAACTTCGGATTCATATCCGTAGTAAACACTTTAGTATCAGGAAAAATTCGTTTCAATGTCTCTTGAAACTCCCTCACCAAAGCCACTCGCTGACCAGCAGATGTAATTAAAATATTATTTTTCATTAGTTATGACCATTAAAGGGATCCATGGTAGCCCATTCACCACCAACCTGATTTATATCTTCTTTAAATAAAACTTTCTTGATCGTTATGAATATCACTTTCAAATCCGTTATCAACGACACATGGTCAACGTACCACACATCCAACTTGAACTTCTCCGTCCAGCTGATGGCATTACGACCATGGCACTGTGCCCACCCTGAAATTCCAGGGCGTACCTCATGCCTGCGAGCCTGCTCTTTGCTGTAGAGAGGCAAGTACTGAACTAATAATGGTCTAGGGCCAATCAGAGCCATATCACCTTTCAGTACATTGAATAATTGTGGCAGTTCATCTATAGATGTACTACGAACAAACTTTCCCACCTTGGTTAAACGGTCTGCATCAGGTAACAGATTCCCCTCAACATCTCGCTCATCCGTCATCGTCTTGAACTTAATGACCTTGAATATCTTACCATCTTTCCCTGGGCGTTCCTGAGTAAAGAAAGCCCCAGCACCTTTATTGGCAAAATGTAGCCATATTGCCACAACAATCAATATCGGGCTGATGCAAATAATTGCAATCAGCGAGATCCAAAAATCAAAAAAACGCTTGAAAAAACTTTTATACATAGAACTATATACTCTCTTTCATAAACCTATAGGCATTTGCCCTTGTGAAGTCTTTTGATGCAGCGAGCGAATTGTCCGACATCTTCTTCTGCAAAGCATTGTTGCCTGCCACTTCCTTGATGAACGACACAATTCCTTTCACATCTTCTGCCCTAAAGCATCTGCCATTATCATACTTCTGAGTCAATGCCACCATCTCTGATGTCTCTGGGCAAATACAAACCAATGGCGCACCCACAGAAAGCAAATCGTAGGTCTTCCCAGGTACACTAACAGCACCTGATTCAGCATTCAGCGTTATCATGGCCAAATCTGCTGTGGCGAACGAGAATGGCACGACATCAAAGGGCTGCAAGTCCAAGATGGTGACATTCTTCAACCCCTCGTGCTTCACGCGTTCTTCCAGTTCGGGCTTTTTCTTGCCTTGTCCTATCATCAGATAGTGGATGCTGCCATCCTCTCTTGTTTCTTCTGCGGCATCCAGCAGCACGTCCACACTATGTGTATAACCCATATTACCAGAATACATTACAACAAACTTATCCTGTAATTGATGTTCAACGGCAAACGGATTTTCTTTCTTGGGGATAGGCGCGAATTTCTCTGTGAAAGACCAGTTCGGTACAATCTTGATCTTGTTTCTATCCACATACTTTGACAGCACATCTGCCATACCCTCGCTAAGCGTATACATCACCTCAGCTTTGGCATATATCTTTTGGTTTATCTTGGCCCATCCCTTGTAAATCCATCCGTTTTCTTTTATGCCAATGTTACGTAAAGCATCCGGATATATATCATACACCACTACCGAGAAACGCTTTCTTACTATCAATTGTGCAAAATACGACATCGGAGGGTTGGTAAAGTAAACCACCTCATACCCTTTATAGCCAAACATCAGCTTAAAGAGTATTTGTAGGAATGCCACACCCCATGTAAACATACGCTTTGCTCCAGAAGAACGATCGTATGTCATTATCTTCACCCGTTTTACTTTCTTATCAAGCGGACGTTCATACTCTTCCACAACACCCTCAAACAACACCACCTCATCATACTTCTCTGCGTATGCGTTGGCAATGTCTATCATCAAATGCCTTGTGGACTGATTAACAAGTACAACTTTATTTTTCATTCAACAATTCTTTGTATAATTCAATATAGTCTTGGAATCTGTCTTCCTTATTATAATACATTACCGCTCTTTCTCGACAGAGTTTTCGGCGAGCAATAATCTTATCCTCATTCTCTACATCAATGTTTAAAATGATTCTTTTAAGCCCATCAATATCACCTTTTTCCACAACCCATCCTGTATTTTCATCAATTGCTTCTGGACTTCCGCCTGTATGATACGTTATCACCGGTGTGCCACAAGCAAGTGATTCTATATTTGTGGTCGGGAAATTATCATCGTAGGTAGGATTAACAAAAACATCAGCTCCAGAATACAACTCAGCCAACTCTTTCTGGCTGTTTGTCCTATTGATAGCAATAATATTGTTCGGTAATCGCTTTTTGATTTCTTCAGTTACGCCCACCAGAATCACTTGTATATTATCATCCTTAGATAACTCAATAAAGTCATTGAGTCCTTTTCGCTCATGCCATACAGAAGCCACCCCAAGTACGATAATCTTATTGCCAATTTCGTACTTCTTCCTGAGATCTGTTTCTTGAGGCTTGAAAACATTGATGTCAGTACCATTATGGATAACTCTCACTGGATATTTTCCCAAAAACGACTGGCTAACCAAATTCCCCAGCCATTCTGACACAGGAACTATTGTAATATTATCAAGTGATGTAAAAGCCTCCTTCTTCTGAATGAAGTTTTTCTTCGACCTATCTATAAATAAAGACCTTGGATAATCCCTCAAATACGGACAATGTCCACAACCAGTTCTCCACTTGTCACATCCAACCCCCTCAAAGAACGTACAATGTCCAGTAATTGACCAGCAGTCATGCAGAGTCCAGATAATTGGAGTATTAATTGTTGAAAGATAGCGGAACAGCAATTCGTAGTTTAAGAAATAACCATGAATATTATGCAAATGAATAATGTTTGGCTTTATTCGCTCTATTTCACTTATTAATTGCTTTGAAGCTGCTTTAGACTCTAAGCCATGTCGGTCAAACAGTCTGGTCTGAGCTACATGCCATAGAATGCTGCTTTTTGTTCCTAGTTTAATTGTTTGTGAATTGCAAGCTCGCCCTTCTCTACCATATGCAATTACGCTCTTCCATCCCAATGATAGCGCCCTATCTCCAATTTGAGACGCAATTCGCCCAGTGCTGCCTACATTGAGGGTCTCATTAATTTGAAAAAGAGTCAAATTTGATTTCATAACTCCAGCCTCCTTAGTATAATAAAAGAGAACTATACCTTCTCGGTTTCATCTATCTAACACAAAGCGATAGAAGACAATTCTCATTTTATTAAATAAGTATTTCAACACACTTCCATAACCATCTTTCTTAAGATATTGATACTTATTTTTGTTTATCAGATATACTTCACTCAATTTCTTTAATTTACCACTCAACTTTAAATCTTCACCATAAGATACACCGTACACATTAGAAGAATGCTGTCTATACAATATTGTTGCCTCATGTAAAGCTTCGATATGCCCTCCTGCTTTTAGAACCCTTGTCGACACCCACCAATCATGCATCGTAAAAAAGTCATCGTATGGAAAACATAGTTTCTTTGCTTTATCATTAAACAACATTGTGGTACCCTGCGTGCAGGTCAATATTGCCAAAAGGTCATAACTACGGTTTAAGCGTTCCGGCACTATATGCGTGGATTTCCAATATGACTTACTTATAGTATTCAACTGCGCATCCACTACTTCTGCATCTGTGTGGATAACAAGTGGTGTATCATACTTGTTATAAACTGTTTTATATAAGTTTATTGAGTGTTCAATTTTTGTCGTCAACCACACATCATCTTGGTCACAAAACATATATAAATCAGCCTCCACTTTTTCTAATAATCTTAGAAAACTTTTCTTAGCACCTATATGAAGTTCTTTATCATTAAACAGATGGATGCGGCTATCCTTCTTACAATATTCATTTATTATTTCCACCGTATTATCAGTAGAACCATCATCTCTGATATACAAAACCCAATTTGTATAGGTTTGATTTATAATGGAGTTTATTTGCTCTTCAATAAATTTTCCCCCATTATAAGCAGCCATAAGTATTGCCAAATTATTCATTTTTGTAATTCCAATTTTCTGATACTTCTATTATCAAACTGTTCAACTCTTTGTATTGCACACATTATTATTAACATTATTACGACAAACAAAGTATAGTGATAAAACAAACACACAATCAAAACGCTTTCAACAAATGAAAGGTAAATAGGATCCATATTGTCTGCTCTTTTGCTTCTATATATTAAGCGCATTTTCTTGTACAATGCAAAATAAAGTGACAACCAAACTATCAAGCCTGGTAACCCCCAATCAAAAAAATTAGAAATATAGGTCTGCTCTGGATCATAGGCGTAATCTTTACGTATAGTCGGGTCAATTTTAATATATGCGTAGGAAGCTGTCATATATCCTGTACCTATTAATAAAGCATGAGGAGAATTGATAACTGCCTCAGGAAACATAAACCAATAGTCGGCCCTTCTAGCGTCACCTGTTTCCACTTTCTCGTCCATACGTTCTACCATATTATTTTTTAGCATATCAAACGCAGAATTGTTGATTGAAGATAGTAAAAAGGAAATGGCCAAACAGACTAAAACTATTCTAGTTAGATTTTTCCTAGATTCCCTCATTTGATAAATAGTAATCATTAACAAACCAACTATCATGGTTGCACTTAATGTGGCAAATGAGCAAATAAAAGATAAAAGTACATATATATATATCTTTTTATACCACCCATAGGATGTTAGCATAACCGCATATAACCCCACTGTAGCAGGATCAACGGTAAATCCTGTGCTTCTTATACGATTACCTTCAATAATAGTACGCGCAATGGTATTACCATTAGAAAACGTTAAGAAGTCCCGAATTATAGCGACACCAGTTACATAATATATTAATGATTCTACTATACATATTACAACATTAAATATCATTCCCCAAATGATTCCACTCATTATATATTTTGCCCTTTCACCGACCTGCTTGTACATAAAGAAAAGGAAAAGCACAAAATATATTAACATCCTTGTAATGTAACTTACATCCATTTCAAGAAATGCTGGGACATCAGAGAAATACGCTATTCCGAAAAAACTAGATATAAAAGTTATTATCGACCATATAATATATTTATTTTGCAATTTTGAAGCTTTTCTTTTCGATGTTGGCAGAAATAACAAATCTGCAAAAATAATAGGCAGCAAAAGTAGATATAATTGAATTGGTGCACCCCCTCTCGGTATTGCCAACAATGCAGAGGTTGAAAGGAAGCCAAAGGAGATATATAGAACTCTTCTTATCATATAACACGAATTATCAGCTTTCTTTAAATTTTGTATTCCGATTAATAATTGGATTTATTTTTATTAAATCACTTGTATATCACCATAGAATCATGCGGTTTGAATATAAACCTAGGATTCCATCGCCAATTTTCACCGAGCGATCTAATATATTCTATACCCTTACCATGTTTCCAAAGAATATAGGGTAATGAAATCTGGTCTCTCATTGTGTATTTATTGCAATGGCTCCACCACTCTTTCATCAATCCATAACATTCCTCATTATGATGATTTCTATAAATAATAGAAAACTCCCTCATTCCGTAGTGTTCAGGAAATCCATCTTTACGATAATCATTAACCTGCTTTTCAATCGCTTTTTCATTGACGCGATTATAGTATATCATATAATTTTTCTCAGTATATATACAATCATGATGCGGATTTTCAAAAGTTGCCATGGCGCTATCGCCTGCCATAATTGCCAATGGATATATATCTGCAACAAGTTTCACATTACCATCTACCCAAATTGAGAAATCATAATTTGGAAAGAATTCGTAAGGGAACAATTTAAAATACTTAGCTCGATGATAGTCATCGAGATTTGATAACTGTGGGAAAGAGGTCAAATCCATTCTTTTCCATACACTTCCTTCGGGTATATCCTGATCTGTAAAAGCATAATAGTCTAGATTAGGATTGACATACATCGGCTCAGTCAATTTATCATATTTCCCATAGATAGCCGTATAAACAACTCCTCTGCCAACATTATGATAATTATTTATCACAAAATCTTCAACCTTACGTTCTCTATAACTAAGGTGGAAATCTATTATAGATGAATCGTTTTTGCGGTGAATCACATACATCAGCATCCTTTTTACAGCACCCCATAATCCCGCTTTCTTATAAAATTCAAGAGCTCGTTCTTTAATATGAGAAAATGTTTTATGTGACGCATTTAGCCCTTTCATATAAATTGCGGAATGACTCAAATTTATCAGTTCGCAATTTAATCTCATCAAATTAATGCTTTCAACAGATTCTTTCATGTAAATATATCTTGTATTATTCGTTTAATTTATAATTTCTTAAATAAAGCCTAACAAGGCATCGTCATTTTCTTTTCAGGATAGAAGTAACAGCAACTATCTTATTTCTAAAAAACCAAGCAATAATGAGCATGATTACAATAATACTATATCGAGCAATCCAATAAGGATAAAGCATAGTAATCATCACTGTACTTAAAACCATCGTAACAGAGATTAGCACGATTGAAGGAATTGAGAATATTTTTACGCCTGGTATAACATTACCACACACTGTCTTCATACACACGTAATGCAATATTGCAAAAAGGATATAACATAATAGCGTGGTATAACCACAGACTATATATCCAAAAATCGGTATTAGCAAATAGTTTAGGCCTATATTAACTAAGCCACAAATCAATGACACATACATGATGTATTTTGTCTTCTCATAATATGACTCAACAGCAACAAATGACGAATACAAGAACATAAAAAACACACTAATTGAAACTGGAGGAATGCTCCATACCGCTTCATAGTAATCTTTTGTAAATAAAAGTTTCATCATCTCAGGAGCGATTAATATGGCAGATAAAATAGCCGCTCCAAGTATCAGTAATAGCATATTAGTTGTTTTACCGACAATGCCAAAATCCTTTTCTTTCAATTTTTGAAATCTCCAAGGTGTCAAGGCCTCATTCAAAGATGTTTGAAGTATTGTAACAGCAGATGCTAACATATATGCGACACCATAAAATGCAGCCTGCCTGTCACCAACCATTTTTCCTATCATAACCCTATCGGCCTGCCCCAACACAAGATAAGATAGCGAGTGTAAAACCAATGGGGCTTCGTAAGATAGCATAAACAGCCATTGTGGTTTTACTTCACACCATTTAAACTTAATACCTTTCTTAAATACTGTTGTCACATAAAAATACAGATAAAAGGCTATCATGGTGGCAAGCATAGCATTAAACCTCACCTGCGCAGTTCTGCCTAGTATAAGTATCGCACCTATAGCAACAAATATATTTAGTAATGATGATGCAATTGTTAAACTAACTACTGCAGTATAGTCATATTTTGTTCGTTTACGTGTTATGAATGTCATATAGGCCGGATTTGTCAAAAGGTAGAAGAACATAAGAGTCAATGTTAATGATGACATCCTAGTAAAATCTGATACAGGCCTATAGAAAATGACTACTAAAACAAAAAATAAAACGGTAAGAGCGTTTACCAATAAAACAGTTGAACGTGCATACTGCTCCCACTGATTTTCGTACTTGAACAGACCACGTTGAAACGCCCCCATCTGTATCTCCCAAGTTGCTAATATAAGTATTATCTGTTCATACGTTACATAGAGAGTTACAATACCATATTCTTCTGGCGGTAGAAGTCGAGTAAAAATTGGGCCAGTGATAAACCCCAGCCCTTTTAAAAAAAAACTACAGAATGTAAACCAAATAGCAGCTTTTGCAGCTTTTGGCATACTATCATACTTAGCTTTTAGATCAAACATCATTTTGACAAATCTATTCATTACATGATTCTTCTATCCATTTATAGAAGTTATCAAGAGAATAATTATTTTTTTTACGAGGGAACCTTTCTCTTCTTGCTTTAATAATATTAGCCGTTTCTTTATTAAATGCAGCAAAATTAACTATTTGTCCTTCATTCATTATATCGATTAAATCACTATTCGAATTTGTCGTTATAAGGAAACACCCAAGATTATATGCTTCAATGTCACGCAATGTTACACCAGAGGCACCAGGTTGAAGAATATTAACTATACTCTTAGAGTTCTTTAGTTTTTCAAACATGTCTTCATAAGGAACCCAGTCACAATAGATAATACCTTCTTGCTTTGGCATTGTTGTTTCACCAACTATAACGAACTCGCATTTCAGTCCGTATTCATTACACTTTCTGTAGATATTAAGAATTTCCTCCCCTCTTCCTTTCTCCTGACCTATAAAGAAAACATCTATTGTACGCTCAGAAAAAGATTTTTCATTAGGTATATATAGATTACATACCATTCCTGGGTGTAAAGGCAATTTATATTTTTCAGCATCAACTGGATTATATGTGCATATTAAATCTACAACATTATGTAAATTGGCTATATCTAATCCTTCTGGATAGCTCTCCACTCTATCACTAAAAACAACTGCAACCTTACAATTATACCTTGAGCGAATATAATTAATAAAACCCGCTCCATAATTTTCAATGAAGAAAGAAGGTATTAGAAAGCACAATTTATCATTACCAGAATCAGCACCATTAGGGACTAGGTATTTATACCATATTCGACGATATAGGAAAGACGGGGGGAATATTGAACGAGAATGGTAAAGTTTGCTAAAGAATCGCATCAAGAATGAATCAAGATGAATATTGTTTCTTGTGACAAATACCACATTAGAATCGTGTCTATCATGTTGAAACATGAAAGCATAATGTGCATACAAACTACGGTAGTCAATAAACTTCATTAAACAATAATTTTCATTAAGTTATATTGTCCCATTATCAACATGTATATTCTGACCTGTAATACTGCAAGCTTTGTCCGAAAGCAGGAAAGCAACAGTCTCAGCCACAGAATGTACATCGGTAGCAGCTTTCAAAGAAGTGCGGGCATAAATCTTACTTCGTTGCTCTTCTGTAAGAGAAGCACTCATAGCTGTGGCCATGAAGCCAGGAACCACCACATTGCTGCGGATGCCTAACTGGCCCCACTCTCGGGCAGTATCCTTTGAGAATGCTTCCAAAGCGCCCTTAGAGGATGCATACATAGCCAGACCTTTATAGCCGGTGTGAACACTAATAGATGAGATATGTACAATGCTGCCCTTTGTCTTATGCAGCAGCATATTGCGGATTGCATACTTCGTGATCATCATCGGTGTGAACACATTGACATCGTACATAGCCTTCAACCTTTCAAGGTTCAGGTTCGTCACAATGTCATCGTAAGCTACGGCAGCATTGTTCACATAGCCGTCCAGTACAATATCATTGGTGATAAACTCCTTAAAAACACTCTTACGAGCGCCCTCCGAATCAGAAAGGTCGATGCTCTTAAAGAAGAGCTTGCCTGCATATTCTGATTCCAGAGCTTTAAATTCATCAGTATGAGAACGGGC
>AUXO014732777.1_pt1 | contig 12678 bp, 15 predicted proteins | sample 768731 | NCBI WGS metagenome assembly AUXO01 (sample SAMN02715735, study PRJNA202380) | gut metagenome | biome: sheep rumen | host: Ovis aries | place: New Zealand: Palmerston North | reverse complement strand
TATTCTTTGTTTGAAACCGATAGGGATGCTGTTATTTTTTCTCCCATTGCTAAATGGAATATTATGGTAAATGATTCTTTTATAACAAATGATATTACTGAAAATAATTGTTTTAGATTAGGTAATATTCAATGGAATAGTGGTGGTCATGTTCGTGAAGGGAAAGCAGCTCCTGGTAGTGTAGGAACGTTTGAAATAAATATTGATCCTACTGATACCGAGGTTTCTTTTTTATATGAAATAACAATTGATCCTACTAATTTTGAGGATGTTGATTTTTATATTTCTAATGTAAGAGAGTTAAATGGTAAGACGTTTGTTAGGACAGGTGAGTTTACTTATGTTGGAATTGCTAGTCTTGAAGATATAGAAAATGATGTTGTTTATCATGTGGAGATTGATGTTTCTTGGGAAAATAATGATGAAAATAATGATAAGGATTATGAAATTGGTAATAGAGCTACTGAGGAGGAGATTAATATACCTGTGCATTTGAAATTTGTTCAATATACTGGAGATGAAGAGCTTATACCATATGTTCTAGAAAGTGAAGAACCGTGATTTTTATGAAAAAATTAATTAATTGTTTTGTTGTTATTTTATTTTTATTAATTCTATTTCTTGGATATTGTTTTGTTTCTTTATATGTTATTCATAGTCCTTATATTAATTTGTTTGGGTATACGTGTTTTGAAGTACGAAGTGGGAGTATGAGTCCTGTGATTCAGACTAATGATGTTGTTTTGGTTAAGATTCATGATAAGTATCATGTTGATGATATTGTTACTTTTTTATATGATGGAGATTATATCACTCATAGAGTTGTTCAAATTCAAGGAGATACTATTATTACTAAAGGTGATGCTAATAACGTTTATGATGTTTCTGTTTCTTCTTCTGTTGTTGTTGGAAGGGTTGTTTCTATTTGGAAGAATGTTGGAATTTGGCAACGTGTTTTGTTTGCACCTCGTGTTCTTTCTATGTTTATTATTACGTTGTTTTTGTTTGTATTAACTTATTCTTATGATAGTAATTTATATAGGAAGTTTAGAATGAGGAGAATTTCTAAAAGGAAAATTAAAAATATAAAAAGAGAAATTAAAGAGGGAAAGAAAAAAGTAAAGAAGGCTTTTGCTAAAAATAATAAGACTAAGAGTAGTGTTAAGAGGGGATGAAGTTTATGATTAATAGGAAAAAGATTCTTTTGATGTCTAAAATTAGTCTTTTTGTTTTAGTTTTACTTGTTATTATTGCTATTATACCGTTTACTATTTCTAAATATGAATCTAATGGTGATGGTCATATTAATTCTAATGTGGCATTTTATTTATTTCGTGATGATTATTTGGTACAGAATGTTAATTTATCTAGTGTTGATTTTAGTAAGGGATATTATTATTTAGATTTTACTGTTGGTAATAAGAAGGATGATAAGATTAGTGATGTTGATATTCATTATGTTCTTAGTATTGTTACTACTACTAATTTGCCTTTTGTTTATGAACTTTATGAAAATGAGGCTTTTGATAGTAATGGGGCTACTAATTTAATTAATAGTAGTAATACTGTTATTAAGAAAGATGAGGATGGTACTTATTTTCAAACTTTTACTATGGATGAAGAGGAATTGCTTTTTAGAAGTCCTAAAGTGAATAGTTATACTTTGGTTGTTTATTTTGGGGATTATTATCAGGATTCTAAATATCAAGATATGGTTGAGAGTATTAAAATTGTTATTGATTCAGAACAAGTCATTGATTGATTGTTCTTTTTTTTGAATTTTTTGTCTTTTTTTATTTAGTATATTTGATACTTCTTGTCCATATGAATTATTAGGTGATTCATAAATGGATGGACTAAGTGATAAGGAAGTTGTTATTAGGCGTAATAAATATGGTAATAACGAGATTATAGTTTCAAAAAAAGATGGTTTTTGGAATCTTTTTTTTGAAAGTTTGGGAGATCCTATTATTAAAATTTTACTTATTGTTCTTGGAGTTAAAACAATTTTTTTAATTGCAGATTTTGATTGGTATGAGACGGTTGGTATTGTTGTATCTATTATTGTTGCGTCTTTTATTTCTGCTATTAGTGAATATGGTTCTTCAAAGGCTTTTGAAAGATTAATGAATGAGTCTTCTAAGATAAGGTGTATGGTAAAAAGAAATGGTAAGAAGATAGAGGTTCCTATTGATGAGATTGTTATTGGAGATTTATTAATTTTAAATAGTGGGGATAAAATTGGAGCAGATGGTGTAATTATTGATGGAAATATAGAAGTGGATGAATCATTGATGAATGGTGAGGCAAGTAGTGTTAAGAAGAAGGTTAAAGATATTGTTTATCGTGGTTGTGTTGTTTATCATGGTAGTGCTGTCGTTCTTGTTGATAAGGTTGGTAATCAGACTTATTATGGTAGAATGGTAGAGGAATTAGGAGAGAGTAGTGGTACTTCTCCTCTTAAAGAGAGATTAAATTCTTTAGCTATTGTTTTAAGTAAAATTGGATATTTTTGTGCTTTTTTGGTTAGTGTTAGTTATTTGTTTGAGAGAATTGTAATAAGTAATTCTTTTGATTTGGCTAGAATAGTGGGTACTTTATCTAATTTTTCTTTGGTAGTAGCTTATTTATTGCATGCTCTTACGTTAAGTGTAACCATCATTGTTGTGAGTGTTCCTGAGGGGCTTCCTATGATGGTTACGTTGGTTTTGTCTTCTAATATGAAGAGAATGCTGAATCATCATGTTTTGGTGAGAAAGTTGGTTGGTATTGAGACGGCTGGTAGTTTGAATATTTTATTTACTGATAAGACGGGTACTTTAACAAAAGGGAAGTTAGAAGTTGTTAAGTTTTTACTTGGAAATGGTAAGGAATATGTGAATATTCATGCTGTTTCTTCAAAGTATAGGAAGATTTTTGTAGATGGTTTGATTTATAATAATGAGAGTAGTTTCGATATGGAAAGTAATCAAATTATTGGTGGAAATATTACTGATAGGGCTATTTTAGATTTTGTTAAGGTCAATCGTAGTAATTCTGTTAAGGTTGTGGATGAGGTATTATTTGATAGCAAAAATAAGTATTCTATGGCTGTTGTTTTGGAAAATGGTATTTATACGCGATATATTAAGGGGGCTCCTGAGGTAATACTTAATTGTTGTGAGTGGTATTTAAATGAGGATGGGTTTAAGCAATTTATTTTTCATAGAGATGAACTTGAGGATAGAATTAAAAAAATTACTAGTTCAGGAATTAGGGTTTTGTGTGTTGCTTATGGTGATGGAAAAAGTAGGGATATGAAGAATTTAGTTTTAGTGGGTTTTTTAATGATTAAAGATGAGCTTCGTGATGAAAGTTTTAAAGGTGTTCAATCTATCCAAAATGCTGGGGTTCAGGTCGTTATGATGACGGGAGATAATAAGGGAACTGCAGTTTCTATTGCAAGTGAAGTTGGTATTTTAAAAGATGATAGTGATGTTGTATTAACTAGTGAAGAATTAAATCAATTAAATAATGAGAAAATAAAAGAAATCTTACCTAGATTAAGAGTTATTGCTAGAGCAATGCCTAATGATAAAAGTAAATTAGTGACATTAGCAAAAGAAATGAACTTGGTAGTTGGTATGACGGGGGATGGTGTTAATGATGCTATTGCTTTAAAGAAAGCAGATGTTGGTTTTTCTATGGGAAGTGGTACAGAGGTGGCAAAGGAAGCTAGTGATATTGTTATTTTGGATGATAATATTTTATCTATTGAGAAAGCTATTTTATATGGTAGGACGATATTTAAGAGTATTAGAAAGTTTATTATTTTTCAATTGACTGTTAATATTAGTGCTGTTAGTATTTCTGTTATTGGTCCTTTTATTGGAATTCAAACTCCTGTTACGGTAATTCAAATGCTTTGGATTAATATGGTGATGGATACTTTAGCTGGTATTGCTTTTTCTTATGAACCAGCACTTCCTGAATATATGGATGAATTACCTAAGAAGCGGGATGAAGCAATTATTAATCAGTATATGTTTCAAGAAATTATTATTACAGGTATTTATTCTTCTTTTTTATGTATTTTATTTTTGAAAAGTCAGTTTATCAGGGGATTTTTTAGATATAGTATTCATCATCAATATCTTATGACTGCTTTTTTTGGATTGTTTATTTTTATACAACTTTTTAACAGCTTTAATGCTAGAACGGTAAGGTTGAATATACTCGGTAACATTTGGATGAATAAAATGTTTTTGGCTGTGATAGGTTTTGTTTGTGTTGTTCAGGTTGGAATGATTTATTATGGGGGTAGTTTGTTTAGAACTTCTGGTCTTACTTTAGAGGAATTTTTGGTAATGTTAGGGTTATCTTTTACGGTGATTCCATTTGATATAATTAGAAAAATTTTATTAAAAAGAAAAGGAAGTTTATTGGAAATTTAAAAAAACATATAGTTTGATTCTATATGTTTTACATCATATACATATTGTTATCTGGTTCATTTTGGAAATTATTTGTGTTGGCATATGGTGTTTCTAATCTTGTTAGTCTTTGGTCTAATCTTTTTATTTGTCTTTCTAATCTGTTAATTCTTTCGTTCATATCATTAAATTGACTAGATGTGTATGTATTTGGTATCAATTGTTGTTGTAATGGTGATGTGGGAATTTGCATTCCTTGGGGATTATTGTTTAGTGGTGTGTATCCACCATAGCCGTAAGCACTATAATATATGTCTTTATCGTTCATATAAAATTCCTCCTATTATTCTTTTCATTTTATTATATGTAATAGGAAGAAATTTGAGAAAAAAATGATACTTTTTATGTATCATTTTTTTAAAGATATAAATAAAGCTATTACAAAATAGGCTGTTCCTAATAGAAAAGTTAATCTGCTTATGAATAGTTCAAGTCCTCTTTCTTTTCTATTTGCAAACAAATCAGAATTACCACCTTGAATAATTTGACCTGCAGCTTCTGCTTTTCCACTTTGTAGTAGTACGATAATAATTAAAAGTACAGATATGATTAATAATGCAATTTCCATGTTATTCCTCCTGTCGGCTTTAATTATATCATAATAATTCTTTTGTAACAAGTATATTCATTATTTTTTTCTATATCCGTTGATTTTTTTGATTTTTTATGTTATCTTATAGTAAGTAAATAGAGTAGATAGGAGGCTTGAGTTTATGTCATTTGTTTCTTTTTTAATACAATATTATGTATGGATTATGATTGTTATTTTAGTTTTAATTGTGACTGTTATTGGATATTTGGTTGATTCTGGAAGAAAAAAAGATAATTCTGTTGTGTCTGATGCTTCTTCTAATGATACTTTATCACTGGATTCAACTGCTAATACCAATAGTGATAATGTTGTTAATAGTGATGGTACTATTGGAACTAGTGCTGCTATTAATCACGTGGAATTGGATAGTAGTTCTTCTTCATTGGGAGTGAATGATACTAGTTTTCAGTCTATTGTTAATAATTATCCTAGTGAGGCTCAAGATGTATCTTTGAAATCTAGTATGGATTCTCTCCAAGTTGAGTCAGCTGCGATGCCAACGCAATCTAGTGTGGGTACTGCACCGGTAGAGCCTACTGTAATGCCTATGCAATTTGGTATGGGTACTGCACCGGTAGAGCCTACTGTAATGCCTACGCAATTTGATATGGGTACTGCACCGGTAGAGCCTACGGTAATGCCTACGCAATCTGGTATGGTTACTGCACCGGTAGAGCCTACTGTAATGCCTACGCAATCTGGTATGGTTACTGCACCGGTAGAGCCTACTGTAATGCCTACGCAATCTGGTATGGTTACTGCACCGGTAGAGCCTACTGTAATGTCTACGCAATCTGGTATGGTTACTGCACCGGTAGAGCCTACTGTAATGCCTACGCAATTTGGTATGGGTACTGCACCGGTAGAATCAACTCCAGTTGTAGATCAAGCTATTGTTGGGCAATCTACTAATTCAATTTCTAATGATTCTATTTTTACCACCAATGGTGCGCAACCTTTTGATATTAATAGTATGTTTAATAATAATCAATAATTTTTTATTATAGAAAGGAGCTATTATGGATCATAATAATTTTTCAGGCAATCAGTCTGATTCGAATACTTATCATGCTACACCAAATCTAAATACTGCAATGGAAAATCCTCAATATGATGTTAATAGTGCTATGGGTGTTAATATTGATAATGCTGATATGCAGTCCGCTCTTTCTAATACTTCAAATTATAATGATGTATCTACTAATATTGATGTAGGATATAATGATTTTAATTTTAATGGAATGGTTGGGACATCTAATGTTTCTTCTTCTAATCATCAGTTTTCTAATGAAAGTGTTTTTAATAGTAATCTTGTAGAAAATGATGTTAAAGATAATCAAATATCTGATGAAAAGACTTTATCAAATCGTTCTTTAGAAAAACAATTTATTCCAAATTCATCTTTAGGTAAAGATAATGTTTCATCTAATTATGTTAGTGCTACTAGTAATGAATCTGTTACTTATGCGCCAGTTATGGAGCAAAATAAAAAGAATAGAAAGAGGATTACTCTTTCTCGTGAGTTTAAAGTTACTATATTTATTGTATTTGTTTTGTTGCTTTTTATTTCTTTGATGCCATATATTTATGATTTTTTTAAAGGGTTACAATTGATTATTACTGGATAGTTCAATTATTTTTTCAAAATTGTCGTCTTTTGCCATTATATTTTTATGTAATTGATTACATTTTATGCACTTATATATAATTTTATAAGTGTTTTTATATTTTTCAATACTTATTGGTTTTAATAAGCCATGACAATTATTACTTCTATCTCCTGGTAGAATGTCTAAGTGTTTTGAGTATAGGCAGTATGGACAGTGATCTCTTGCGGTGTATTCTAATGCTTTTACTGGTTTTAAGCAATTTTCGCAGATAAATGGTTCGTCTTTCATTGTAAATCTTTTCATATTTTTCCTCTTTCTTTTTATATTATTTCATCTATTATATTTTTGCTTCCTATAAGTTTTTTTAGCCATTTTTCTTCTGTTATGTTATTAGTAATTACTTTCTTTTCAATTTCTGATGCATGGATGAATTGTTTGTTTCCTATATAAATTCCTACATGTTCTGGATATTTATTGTTATTTAATGGTAGATTATTATTTTGTGATTTGGTATGGAAGAAGACAAGGTCTCCTATTTTTATTTTTTTTATGTAATTTATTTTTTGAAGATTATGTTCTTGATATTTTGTTAGGATGCCTATATTGCTTGTCATTTGTTTTGCTGTATCGGTCTTTCCATATCCTTTTTGACTAATGTCTATGTTGAATAGTTCTTTAAATATGTAGTATGTTAGTCCTGCTGAGTCAAATTCATCTGGCCCTTTTTTATTCTTTTTATATTTTTTTTCTAGTTGTAAGTTTGAAAATTCTAAAATATTTTTTCGATAGTAATCTTTCATAAGTTCCTCCATTATTTCTTATGCGTTATATAATAAAACATGCTTATGTTGCATATAATAGAGTATGAGAAAATTAAATTTTGTTAAAGGTATTATTGTAGGAATTGCTAAGATTATTCCTGGACTTTCTGGTGCTGTTATGATGATTAGTCTTAATTTGTATGATAGGGCTATTTTTGCTATTACGCATTTTTTTGATGATGTAAAGAAACATTTTTTATTTCTTTTACAATTTGGTTTAGGGGTATTAATTGGAGTTGTTTTTTTTAGTAAGATTGTTGTATTTTTTCTTACACATTGTTATCTTTATACAATAGCTTTTTTCATTGGATTGATATTAGGTGGAATTCCATGTATTACTAAAAATTTTTCTATGAGGGTTAGAAATTGTTTGATTATTGTTTTATCTTTTGTATTGGTGACGTTGTTATCTATTTTTAATTTTCATTCTACTTATGTTGCTAGTTATAGTTTTTCTTCTTTTTGTATGTTTTTCTTTTCTGGTATTTTGGAAGCTTTAGGGACAGTTCTTCCTGGTGTTAGTTCAACAGCTTTGTTAATGTTAGTAGGTACATATTCTCATTATATTACTACGATTAGTCATCTTTTTTCTGTTACATTACTTAAAGATAATTTGTTTTTTTTAATTCCTTTTTCTTTGGGATTAATGATTGGGATTATGTTAATTTCTTTGATGGTTAATTATTTGTTTCAACATTATAAAGAGCAGACATTTGCTGCTATTTTCGGTTTTTCTTTATCTTCTATTTTTTTGTTAATTATTAAATTATTTCCTTTTTTTACTGGGGTAGGTTCTGTTATTATATGTTTTATACTTGTTTCTTTGGGCTATTTTATTACAAATCAGTTGTAATTATTTTGTTTTTAATATTTGTTTTGTTAATTTCTTTAAGTCTACATTAGGGAATGCTGTTAATAATCTTTTTTGGAAGAATTTCTTATTTTTGAATAAAGTTTCTCTTACTATTTTTGAGAATTCTTGTGTTGAATCTTTTTTTAAGTCTATGTTGTTTACTGTTTGTTTAAATTTGTTGATAATATTAAATGATACAATAGTATCTGTTAAAAAAAATATTAGGCATGTGATGATTATTATTAGAAATATGTTTTTGTTAAGTGGTGTGATTATTGTATTTAATAGTGGGTTAATTAAGTAGAGGATGATTATTCCGCCTAATCCGAAGAGTAGTGCGTTTTTCCCACAAATTCTTCCGTTTAGATTAAATTTTTCGTTGCTGTAATCCCACCATCTGGCTTTGAATATTTTTTCCATAAGATAACTAGTTAGGTATTCTAGAATGGAGCATATTATTACTGATAAGAAAAAGACTGTTATAATGTTATTTTTGTATTGTTCTATGTAAAAGATTATTACAAGAGAACCAAGTCCATATATTGGGCAATATGGTCCTATTAAAAAACCTCTGTCTACAAATTTTTTTTCTTTGATACTTACATAGGTTGATTCTACTATCCATCCGATTACGGAATAAATAAAAAAAATTGAAAAGTATGTTAAAAAAAATTTCATATTATCACTTCCTTTAAAAGTATAACATTTTATAGGCTTCTTTTCAACTGCCTTTAGTCTTACAATAGGTTAATTTTATATTTTATTTATGAAAAATATGTTATTATAGATATAAAGATAGTTGAGGTGATTTTGTGCAAGGTAAGTTAATTGTTATTGAGGGGACGGATTGTTCAGGGAAGGAAACGCAGGCTAAATTATTAGAAAAAAAATTAAATAATAGGGGGATTAAAGCTAAACATTTATCTTTTCCCAATTATGAAACGCCAACTGGTAGAATTATTGGGTCTTGTTTTTTGGGAAAAAATGGAAATGGTTGGTTTCTAGAAGGTGCCAGTCATGTTGATAGTTATGTTTCTTCATTGTATTATGCTGCTGATCGTAAATATAATATTTTAAAAATTCAGGAGCTGTTGCGTCAAGGTGTTCATGTTATTTTGGATCGTTATACGTTTTCTAATATGGCTCATCAAGGTGGAAAAATAGTTCGACAAGAAGAAAGATTTTCTTTTTTTAAAAAAATTGAAGTTTTGGAATTTGATTTATTAGAGTTACCAAAACCTGATTTGGTGATTTTACTTTATGTTCCTTATCAAGTTACTTTAAATCTTTTGATGAATAGGGGAGAGAAATTAGATGAAAATGAGCAAGATAAAAAGCATTTGAAGAGAGCGGAACAAACTTATTTGGAATTGAAGGCATTGTATCATTTTAAGATGATTGAATGTACTGTTAATAATGAGATGCGTTCTATATCAAGTATTAATGATGAATTGGAAGAAAAGATTATGGAGTTAATTTAGGAGCTTTTATGAAAAAAAATAAAAGAGTTTTTGTTATTTTTCTTTTTTTGTTATTTGTTTTTTGTGTGGTTTATACTTATTTTTGTAGAGAAATTGTTGATGATGAATTGTATAATTATGGATTTGCTAAAAGTATTTTGGATGGGCGAGTTCCGTATGTTGATTTTAATATGATAGTTCCTCCTTTTTTTCCTTATTTATTAAGTTTATTTTTAAAAATATTTGGTAGACATATATTGGTTTATCATTGTTTGCTTGCTTTTTTTATTGTTGGATGTGTTTATTTTTCTTATTTTAGAATAGGATATAAATCTATTGCTTTGTATTTTTTTCTTCTTATTTATCCTTTTACTGGTTATAATACTATTTGTTTGTTTTTTTTGATGATGTTATTATTTTTAGATGATAAGTTAGGTGATAAGAAAGATATTATTGAGGCTATTATTATTAGTGTGATGGTTCTTTCAAAACAGACATTGGGATTGTTAGTTATACCTAGTTTTATTTTTTCTCGACATAAGAAAAAAACGTTGTGTGTTTATTTGATTAGTTTTTTTCTACTTCTTTTGTATCTTATTTTTGAACATAGTCTTTATCAATTTATTGATTATTGTTTTTTAGGAATGTTTGAATTTGGTACTAAAAATGGTGATTTTACATGGCTTTTGCCGATAGAGATTTTAATTATTTTAATTCTTTTTGTTTTTTCTATTCGATATAAAAAGAAGGAATTTTATTATATTATGTGTTTTCAGATTGTTGCTTTTCCTTCTTTTGATTATGTTCATTTTATTATTTCTTTTCTACCTGTTATGTATCTTATGTTTATATATTTCGATAAAAATTTTTTTGTTCATTTTTTTCTTATTTCTTTTTCTGTTATATTTTTTCTTATTTTTAGTTTTGGATCTATTTTTGCAGATGATAGATATTTACATATAGAACATTATAGGGTTAATAATTTTATGGGTAGAAGATTAGTTCAGAGTGCTACATATTATTATATAGAAAATATTAGACAAGAATTAGAGATTTATTCAAATTATAAAAGCTATATTTTGGGTAGTTTTTCTTATATTGTTAAGTTAAATTTAGATTTACCTATTAATAGGTATGATATTATTAATAAGGGGAATATGGGATATAATGGTAGTTTGGGATATATAAAAGAGATAGATAGTAATTGTAGTAGTGAGAAGTGTGTGTTTATTATTAGTGATGAAGAAGCTAGAGGAAATATTTATAATCAAGTAGATCATCATATTCTTCATTATATTCAACAGAATTATTATCAGGTTTATAGTTCTAATATTTTTAGTGTATATATTAGTGAAGGTAATTCTTAGTGTTCATTTAATGCTTTATTTAGGCTTTTATTAATTCCATTAGCAATGGTTTCACTTAAATTTTCAATTAGAAAATCTATTTCTTTTGGTGTTACTATCATGTTATATTGAATACTTTTTAATACTTCGTTAATTAGTGCTTTTTTATCTTCATTGTTTAGAGTGCCTAGTATACCACTAATTTCTTTTTTTTCTTCATTACTTAGATTTAAATCTTTTATTTTGTTTTTGTATTCTTTGTTATGATTAATGATTAGTTTATTTTGATTGTAATGTTCTTTTATGTAAGATATGTGTTTAAATAAGTAGTTGATTGTATCATTTACGATGATGGAGCTTTCTACTACTGTTGGTACACCTATTGATAAGACTGGGATATTTAGTGTATTGTAGCTTAATTCTTTTCGATGGTTTCCTATACCACTTCCTGGGTGAATTCCTGTATCTGTTAATTGTATGGTTTTATTGATTCTATCGATAGAGGATGATGCTAAGGAATCAATTATAATTAAGAATTTTGGTTTTATTTTTTGGATGATTCCAGTGATGATATCAAATGTTTCTATTCCGGTGTTAGCCATGACTCCTGGACTAATGGCTGCTATTGGTCTGATTCCTTTTTTTACATTGGTGTTTAATTCAAATAGATGTCTTGTAACTAATATTTTATCAATACTTTTTGGTCCTAAGGAATCGGCTGTGCTAAATCTGTTTCCTAGTCCTATGATTAGTCCTTCGTCTTCATCTTTTATCTTTAGAATTTTTAAAAAGTTCTTTATTTCTTTGATAAGGCTATTTTCTATTTCTATTTTGTCTTCATGATTGGTTATATCTGTAAATTCTATGGTTACGTAGATTCCTTTTTTTCTTTTTAGTTCTTTGCTTAGTTCGTCATTTATGGTAATATGAGTTATTTGAATGTTATCATTTATTATTTTGGTATTTATGTTATCTTTTTTTATGTTATAGTCAATTACTAGGTCTGTTCTTATATTAAAATTACTTAAATCAATTCTGTTTTTCATATTTATTTCCTCCTAAATAGGTTATTTAGTTATATTTTTTCCATTTTTTTATTATTTTATTTGCATTATTTAAATTTTTTTGTTAGAATTATATGTAGTTTGATGTGGAAGGAGATGAAGAAATGGCAAATGTTGCAAATGCAAAGAAAAAAATTAAGCAAATTAGTAAAAGAACAGAAGCACATACTATGTTAAAATCAACAGTTAAAAATTCAATAAAAAATACAGATAAAGCTGTTTTGGCTGGTGATAGGGAAGCTGCAGAGAAGTATTTAAAGTTAGCAATTAAAAGTTTAGATAATGCTGCATCAAAGGGTTTTGTTCATAAGAATAAGGTAAATCGAGAAAAATCTCGTTTAACAAAAAAAGTGAATCAAATGGAAGTAAAATAAAAAAATTACTTCTTTTTTTCTAATACTATGATATAATGAAATTAGGGATAGGGTGATACTAAGTGAGTTTGGGTCAAAAAATAATT
>AUXO018419142.1_pt1 | contig 12679 bp, 6 predicted proteins | sample 768731 | NCBI WGS metagenome assembly AUXO01 (sample SAMN02715735, study PRJNA202380) | gut metagenome | biome: sheep rumen | host: Ovis aries | place: New Zealand: Palmerston North | reverse complement strand
ATGAAATAATTATGAAGATAGTAAAAATTGAGTGGAGAAATATATTTAGCTATGGAAATAAGATAGAAACTCTTGAATTTGGAAATGAAGGAAAGCTTTGGCAGCTTTCAGGTCGTTCTGGTTCAGGTAAAAGTTCATTATTAACTATTCCAAAATTGCTTCTTTATGGTAAAACTGAAGGTTCAGACGGTAAACCAGTAAAGCTTGGAAACATAGCAAATAGAATAAACAAAAATGGTTGGATTCGTGGAACTATAAAAAAGGGAAATAATGAATTTATTATTGAAAGAACTTTTTCTCCACAGAGTTTAACAGTATATAAAAATGGAGAAAATCTTGATAAAGCAGGCCTTCGGGATATGCAAGGAATTATTGATAATGAAATTATGGATAACATGCCTTATCATATTTTTGCAAATGTTATGACACTTTCTCTTAATAATTTCAAGTCATTTATTTCAATGTCTCCAAATGATAAGAGATTGATTATTGATAAAATATTTTCTCTTGAAATTCTTAATAAGGTTTATGAACTTGTAAAGAAAGATATGCGTGAACTTGGAAATGTTATTAATATTTCTAATTCACAAGTATATAGTCTTGAGCAAACTATTAAAACTTCTAATGCAGAATTAGATAATTTAACAAATAAAAATAAAAATGATAACAAAGATGTATTAGAAGAGTTAAGAACTAAGCTCTCAAAGATTGCTGAATTATATAAAACACAATCAGAAGCATATTCACAATATTACCAGAAATATTCTGATTTGTGCAATACTGAGAGTAGATGCTTGCAATTATATAATAGTCAAATGAGTGAATGTAAAGACACAGAGAGGAAGATTAATCTTTTTAATGAAGATAAATGTCCAACTTGTGGAACTCCATTTCACGGAGAAGAATTTGATGAACTTAGAGAACAACTCACAAAGAAATATCAAGAGCAGTATTCACAGTTACAAACATATTGGGAAAATTATCAAACTTGTTCTAAGGCAAAAAATGAATATGTAACTTCATTAAATACTTTAAAAAGTAATATTGATAAACTTCTTGCAAAACAAAATGAATACTTAATTGAAACTAAAAGCATAGAAAATGCTGCTAGCAAATCTTCAGAATATGCATCAATCCAAAAAATCATTAATGAAACTGTAGCAGCAAAGACTAATCTTGAAAAAAGTATAGATGAATCTAATAGTAAGATGGGTCTTTTAAATATTATGGAATCAATGTATTCTAATGATGGTATAAAACAACAAATGATGGAAAATTATCTTCCTACACTAAATGAAGAGATTAAGAATACATTAATAGCATTAAGTTTCCCTTATACTCTTGAATTTGATAATAATTTTGACCCACATCTTGAATGTCTTGGAGAACCTATTGAAGTTCAATCACTGTCTACAGGAGAACATAAAAAGGTAGATTTAACAGTTTTATGTGCAATACTTAGAATGTTAAAGAGAAAATACCCGCAAATTAATCTAGTCTGTCTTGATGAAACTCTTTCAAGTCTTGACTATGAATCATCAACAGATATTATTATGTATCTACAAGACATTGCTAGTAATATGAGTTTAAATATATTCATTGTTAGTCATACACAACTTGATGAAAATCTATTTGATGTGAGAATACATATTGATAAAAATTCAGGATTTAGTAGTTTAACATATTTGTAATTAATTATGAAAATCAATTATATAAATGAAAATTCAAATAATCTTGCAATTTGCATAACAATTCCTAAGACAGTTAAATGGGAAGATTACCAGAAAGAACTTGATGCAGTTGCAGATGGTAAGCAAGAAATAAATTTTAAGGTAGCACAATTACCAACTAAAGTAAAAGTTGGTGATAGGTGTTATCTTTGTTATAATAATCAAATAATTGGGTGGATGAGAATTTCACATCTTGGTCCAAAGAATTTTAATTCTACTGTAGGAGGCCAACATTGGGAAGGATTGTTTATTTCTAGAACAGGTCCATTTAATAAACTAAAATATCCAATTCCTTGTAAAGGATTCAGAGGATATAAATACATTAACTTCTAATAAATATTGAAATTGATTTATTAAAAAATGGAACTCCAACAATATACAAAAGAAGACCTCGAGAAGAGATTAGAAATTGTTACAGCAAAGGGAGAAAAAATACAGAAGTGCTTAGAATATGCTCTTGCAAGATTGGTAGAATATCACAATGAAGGAGCAAAGGGACTTATTGTAGATGATGCTGTATTTGATTTACATGCAAAATTAGAAGCTGCATTAGATTCTTATAAGTCTTATAATAACAGAGTTACAAAAAAGATTAATGCAAAATTAGAAGATTTAAAACCTGCAGAAAAAGAAAGATCTTCTAGTTCAATTCCTAGAAGATCTATTAATTAACTATTTGCTTTATAAGCAGTTAGAAGTATTTCTTTGTAATTTTTGTATTTGAGTTTTATTATCAAATCATTTAATATATCTTTTACTGAATTAGGTAAAGAATTAAATTTGTCTTCAGATATTTTTTGTGCAAATGTGTGCAAAAATAATCTGAAGATATTTTTATTTACTTCATTGTATTTACAAATCAATTTTACATTTGTATCAGATATCATTTCATAATCAATATCTCCAAAATATGCAGTTGTTGGAGGAAGCAAATCTTCTGGGTCAAATGAAAACTTAGTAAATAAATCTGTTTCTTCAATATATGATAAGAATAATTTTGATACTCTGTCTATATATGAATCACAAGAATTAAATGCTTCTGTTAAAGTATCTATATTCTTTGAATAATAATCTGCTACAGATTTCAAAAGAGTATCTCTATAAATCAATTTAACAGACTTATCAAGATTATCCTCAGTATCTTTTAAACGAATTTGATATTGGAATTTATCTGTACGAATTATAATACCTTCAATACTAAAAATATGATTTCTTGATACACCGTATGAATTTTCTTGTATTAATTTGTAAATAAGAGTTTCTGCTCTATTTTCTTCTTTATTTTCTAAATAATTATTAATTTCATCTTTAAGAGATTTCATTTCTCTAGTATGGTCTTCTGGCCTCCATGTTGTCATAAGAGGAGGTTGCTCTACACCTAAAATATCTGCAAGATGATGAATATAACCCCAACCAGGAGAACAAGTTATATCAAGAACATCTTGATTCTTTGGAAAATACCAATCACTTAAAAATACAGTCTTCTCTGATAAATTGCTATATGTGATTTTATGATATGTCTGTTTTGGAAGATAAAAAAATCCAACTGTTCCTTCGCCGTATCCTTCAATTATTTTGTTTCTTACGGGATTTACTTTCTTATTTACAAAGTCACACACATCTTTATATAAAGAATTTGTAACACAATCAATATCTGATATTACTTTTCCTGTAGAACCTCTTAATGGAATTGCACCTATCTTCGTAATCTCTACTCTAAAATAGAACATATCTAATTTCTCCCAAACTGTAAATTTGTGAGTTAACAAATAGTCTAAATCTTTTTCAGAAATTTTATAAAAATCTTTAATCATAGTGTTGTAGATTTAATACAATATTTACCAATTTGAAAATTTTATCTTGTAAAGTTCAGTTATATTTTAGGAATAAATATACTATACACAGAATATAATTTCTGAATTTATTAACAGGTTAAATTTATTAAATTAAAAGGTTTAAAATTAAAAGGTTTAAAGTTTTATGGCAAACACAGATTTATCAAAATTATTTAATCCACAAGCGGGAGTGGCTGAAACACCGCAAGCAGTTCGTAATACAGACGAATATAAAGTTTCTTTTAAGGACGGTAAAGGAGGTATCTATGAGTCCGTTATTCGTTTTGTTCCTTGGTATGCAAATCCAGAAAGGTCTTGTATCGCAAAAACAGTTTCTTATGTAAAGAACCCTATCACACAAAAGGGAATTTATGTTGATGACCCTAGAACAGTAGGTTCATTTTCTCCTATTATTGATATGTTCTTTAAATTCTATAATTCAGGTAATGCTGTATTTAAGGATTTTGGTAAGAATCATCTTTCAAGCAAAGCACAATATGCAGCACTTGTTCAAATTATTAAGGATGATAATCGTCCTGAACTTGTAGGAAAGATTAAAGTATTCAGATTTGGACAGAAGCTTTATGATAAGCTTACTGCAGAGGAACATCCTGCAATGGGTCAAGGAGTTAATCCATTCCATCCTATCTATGGTCGTTATTTTTATTTGAAGTGTACTTCACAGTCAGGTTTCAATAACTTTGACCAGTCTTATTTCTTTGACAATAAGAATGCACAAAACCAGATTCTTCCAATGGGTATTTGGTATATGAATCCTGTTACTCAGAAGATGGATATTGTAACCGAAAATAGTGACCAGCAAGCAGTTGCAGATTATCTTGCAGCAAATTCTCCTGATTTGTCAAGATATGAATATACCCCTTGGACTGCAGAGCAAGAAGCTCATATTAATGAGACTCTTAAAATTATGGCAGAGTATATGCAGTCTGGAACTCTTCAGAATAATTTACAGGCAGTAAATACTCCTTCTGCTCCCGCAGCAGGAATGACAGTTAACACTTCACCTGTATTTCCTGGAGCAACAATGCCAAGTCCTAGTCCTGCACCAGTAGCACCAACAGCTATTCCTGGAATTCCAGCAGTTGGAGTACCAAGTCAGCCAGTAGCACCTAGTGCACCTACAGCACCAGCAATGGGAGCATTTACAATGGGTGCAAATATTGGAGGAACTCCTGCACCTGCAGTACCTCAAACTCCTGGCGTAATTTCAGGCGTTGATATTCCAACAGTTGAACCAGCAGTTGCACCAACAGGTGGAGTAACAAATCTTGGTGGAAGCATTGGTAATATTGATGATGTCATTGCAAATCTGTAATGTCATAAAAATTAAATAATTAAGAGAGGTTCATATGAACCTCTCTTTTTGTTTATAAACTGTTCTTAAACTCTATCCAGGAATTTTCATTTTCGGCTAAAGGATTCCATCCTATTACACCTGGACAGCATTTTCCAGAAACATCCCAGTGTCTATATATGTGTTCTATATCAATATTATATTCTTTCATTAATGATATAATAAGTTTTTTAGCATTAGCAATAGATGAATCTGTAAAATACCATCCTGGACTATTAGCTAAAGTATTTTTATATGTATAGCCTGATTTTAAATTTGAACAAATTTCTATACTAATAGAATTAGAATTTGTTATTACTCCATGAAGTTTTCCTCCGCCTTTACTTGAATTTTTAAGTTTATCACCAACAGCTGCAGTGTAATATGCATTTATGTTAGGGTTATATTGATAAATTTTTTCATCATCAACTACAAAATCTGCACATCCTCTATCGGGATAATTGATAGTATATGGACAATTATTAATAAGTTGTCCTGGATTATCTCTTAACCAATTGTCTATGTCATCCTGTGTATATCTTCTAACATCATTCCAATACTCACAAGTGTTTTTACCTGCTCCAGATGTAGATGTTGTTCCTGCAGTATAATGTACACATATATACTGAATAGGTTTTTTACGTTTTCCTATTGTTATATTTTGTTTTGCATAATTATTTTGGTCAATTTCTCCACTTGCTATAAGATTACTATATGATGTAGAATTTCCAGAATCTTCTGTATATGAAAAATGATTAGATGTTAATTCAGAAATGACATTGTCTTGTTCTTTAATCAAATCATCTACATTTTCAATAGTATGTGTTTCAAATATGCTTCCGAAATCACTTATATTTGATGTTTCTTCTAAATTAGATGAAGCAACAGTATCATTAGGAACAGCTTTACTAGTTGTATCTAATCCTATCATTGTGTCCATTCTACGTGAAATTTCATAATCAGTAGTAGCATTTTTTATTTGTTCTTGCTGATATTTAATTTCTTCATCTTGTTGTATGCATTCATTTATTTCAGAATCAACAGCTTTAATAAGTGGACTCAATACTGTTTCTATAGCAGGCTTTTGTAATCCAGGTATTTGTTGCACCATTTTTGTAATGTAATCAACTGCAAGAGTAATAGGAATTATAATACTTGCTTTAACTGCTCCTGGATTTACAAATAAAATCATCGGCCAAGGAAACATTCCACAAAGTCCTATTCCTATTACTATTACCATAGATCCAACTTTTATTGGAATAATAGGAATGTAAATTATTGGTATAGGAATCTTTGAAGGAATTATTATACCAGTTCCCCAGTACATAGGAAGCATACAATTCACGATAGTTGCAATTCCGCAGTATTTCAACCAATATAATATATTATCTATACCAATTTGTGTTTTTGGTGAGCAGCCTAAATTAAGCAATTCATCGTCAGCTGCATCTAAAATAGGTATTTGTTTTTCTAATTCTTTTAATTCATCAAAGTTTTTAGGTACTGGTGAATTTTTAACAAAATCGTAGCTAAACAGATAATAGTCTTTAGGCTCATTTTTTCTGTAAATTGTAGATTTAAGAGGCCAGTTATATTCTCCTAATGCAAATAAATCTTCACAAGAATTGAGCCTATCATTATTATCATAATAATAATTTTTAGCATCATTTATTATTGTTCTTAATTCATTTGCTTCTTCATCTGTTAGCTTTTTTAATACTTGTAAATATGGGTCAAGTATAGATTTTGTTCCATACAACGCATCTTTTACTGTATATTTTTTCTTATCATCATAATTATATATAATATCTCCTTTGCTCTTTTTTAATGATTCAAATTTATTAAGAGCTTCTTTATCTATATATGTAGTTAAATCTGTGTCATTTAGTGATAGCTCTATTCTTCTTAAAGAAACAAATCTATATACTATTTTCTTTATTTCTTTTTCTATTTTTTCTTGTTCTTTATTTACTTTTCTATCTTCATCCTTGCTTTGTTCTTCAAGAAGTTTATTATAGTCAGAGCAATTGATTACATCTACATCAGCATATTCATCTTTCTTTTCAAATTTTATTAATGATTTGATATAATTCTGTAATCTTCTATATAATGATATAGAATCTCCAACAGTCCCTTCAGAAATAAGTTCAGTATTAGTATAAGTATCATATTTGAAAAGGTCTGAGAAATGGTCATAATAAGTTATATCTGGATATTTCCAATATACTTTTAATAGTGAATCACAAGCTTCATTAAAAGATTCAATTAAATCATCTAAATTATCTTTATTTAATTCTAATCGTGTTCTTCTTCCGATGAAGTAATTTAGCTTGTCATGTAGTTTTACAATGTATGGATTATCTTCGTCATATTCAAATTTATCACTATATAAATACTCTACATAATGTGAATATAACATAAAATCACATATTCTACCTTCTGAACAATACTTCATTTGTCCAGGGTTATTATTCCATAAAGTTAGAATATCTTCTAAACATTGATTATTCTTTTCCTCAATCATATCTTTAATTCCTGTCATATTTCCAGAATCAATATATGGCTGAAGGTTTTTCTTTTTACAAGATTTCTTTAAATCCTTTCCGTGATTCTCTATTATCTTATCAGCTTTCTTTTCATACAATTCTATAAATTTGTCTGTGCTGATGCTTGCAGCATCACCAGATGAATACTCTTTGGTATATCTTGCTAACTCAGGAAATTTAAAGTATGAAATATAATCTCTTATAAAGGTTTTAACATGTGCAAGTTTCTTATATTCATCAATGATTTTATCTACATCATTAGTAGAAAATTCTTCTATTTTCTTTTGTAAAAGAGCCTGTGCTTTTAATGATATTACATTGGTATCAGTTTCAGATAAGTCAAATAAATCATCATATTCAGCAGACTGATATTTTCCAATAATATAATTAGAGCCTTTTTCTATTACTTTAAATTCATCTCTTGCTTTAACAACTGTTCCACTTATGTAAGCAATCGGGTCATTTAATTTTATTTGTTGGTCTATATTTACAGTTATACTATAATGTAATCTTTTATCGAACTCTATTATAATATCAACTGGTCTTGCTAACCAATTAGTCCAATCTGTAGTATCTGTATCATCTATAGTTTCACACATAGATACTTTACATAAACAGTCTAGAATATTCTTTGGTGTTTCAACTTTTGGTAAATTATCATTTTCTATTATTATATTATTGTTGTAATTTCCATAAAGAGAGTAGTCATTCTTATTATTAACTGCGCTATTGTATATTACAGTATATGGAATTAATTGATTTCTAATTATTTTTGGTTCTTTATTTACAACTTTATCATATAATTCATCTTCGTTATTTACTTTTTCTGCTGCTACAAGCGACTCAATTGCAGCATCTATTTCTTTTTCTTTAGCACATCTTGCAGCGAACATTGCTCCTACAAATCCACCAAGAGCAAATAGTAAAGTATTTAATAAAGATAGCAATTGATTTTTATTTGGAAAATCGACTGCCTTTAATGTTTCCTTTAAATTATTAAATTTAGTAAATACAGAATTACAAATATTTTGCCCTATAGTTTTTATAGATTTAAGCATCTCTATCATTCCTTTAAGAGCATCTATTGTCAAGAAATATGAAATAAATTCTTGTATAGGAGCAGATAATTTCTTTAATTCTGCTATAAACAGTTCCTTTGCTTTTTCTTTATCTAAATTTAAAATATCACTTGACCATTTTCTATAAAGTTGTAGTACTGTAGCATATTTTCTTGCAACCTCATTATATATCAAGTCTAAAGTTCCGAAGAAAGAATCTATTATTCCCTCAACACCTGAAATAAGAGGATCTATAAATGCACTTACACCAAGCTTCATTAAGCTATTCATAAGTATCTGTACATCAAGTGTTAAGTTATTCTCAAAAGCTTCTGTTGCATATTTCAACATATTTTCCTTTGTTGGAAGTGCACCTCCGCAAGCTTTCATTAAAGTATCTATGTAATCATCTGAACATATACCTACAACACCTCCAGCAGCATCGACTGCAGCCTGAAGTGCAGGCATTAAATAACTTTGTTTTTCTGGAAATTGTTCTTCATCAATAGCCAATGATTCTTTAAATTTTTCTAATTCCTTTTTTATTTTAGCACAAGGAGTTTCAATATCATTTTCACTATTGAATTGACTAACTGCACTTAACCAAGCCTTCTGCTCATCCTCAGTTTTAAGACTACTGTATAAACCCCATCTAGCAGATGACCCACTCTTATCAGTTTGAAGCTGGCCATCTATATATTTTTTATAATGGTAAAAAGAGTCTCCTCTTACTTTGTCTATTTCAAATTTGATATTAGGCATTTAAAATGCAATCGATATTTTCTTTCTTAACAACAGTTTTAAGACACCAATATGCATCAGTTAAATCATCTACACACATTACATAAGATGTCTTCTTTTTAAGAATTTCATTATGACCTCCAATAGTATGAATGAATAGATGCAAATCATTATCTTCATTTCCAAGAGCAGCAATCATATCATCTTTTTTCATTCCTTTTTTAGCACAGCCTGCAGTAGATTTAATGCTTATTGGAGAATATGTTTTAAAGTTTTTAAATCCGTTATCAATAAGTTCTTTCATAAGAATGTATTTGTATCCTGATAAATCAAGCACTGCATCTCCTTTAGCAGCAAATGCGAATCCTTCATTAGCAACAATGACGTCATCTAAATTAAATTTATAAGGTCTTAATATTTTCAACATTGTTTTAACAATCATTTTAGCTAATTCAGTTGACCTTGTAACATGCTCTATTATTAGTTCACTTTCATTATACATCTTGTCCTTTATTGGTTCTAACTTTCTATCAATAATCTCGACATCACAAGAATTAAGTTTTTCATATGCAACTTTATCTATTGTTAGTGGCCATGCATAAAATGATAATTCATTTTCTATTAAACAGGCCATTGCTGGTTTATTCATTGAAAAGTCAAAAGCAAATATTGGATTATGTTTCATATTGATATAATTATCCTTTTATTATCTATCGCTTAAAATTCATACCGAGACTTTTTAGATAGAATTTGTAATGATAAATATACAAATTGAAAATAATATATTTAATATGGCATATATAAAGTTCAATAGTGAAGCTTTCTTAAATGAAGATGATGCCTCAGGAATGACTGCTGCTGCTCTTAAAGCTGCTGGAATCACTTCTGTTAAAGGATATGGAGGAATAGATATTCCTGTAAATGGTGAAGGATTTTTGAAAAATCCTGCTCAACATCTTCCTGATGGAATGTTAGATAAGCTTAAAAATGTATGGTCTTCATCAAATGGAGATACTAATGCATTCTTTAGTCAAAGTATAGATGGAACTTCTGTAAAAGACATTCTTGCACAATGTCCTTCACAACAATCTTATGGAATTGCAAAGGAGCTTGGTCTTCCTACAGGAACTAATGTTCCTTGCCAATCATTTACTGATAATGGATATAAAGCAATTAAATTTGGTGAGGGTGTAGGTACTGAATCATCAGGAGTACCAAGTGCTGGTTCTGGCGAAGGTTCAGGCGCTGCTTCGGGAGATGGAGCTTCTTCTGGAACAGGTGACAGTACAACAGGTGCAGGTTCAGGAGACAATGGAGCATCTAGTGGAGTAGGAGATGGAGGTGCTAGTGGTGCAGATGCTGCTGGTAACTGGTGGGCATTCTTTGGAAGTAAAGAGTTTTTAATCGGTGCAGTAGCAATTGCTGGAGTAGTTGCAGCAATTAAAGCTTTAGGAAACACAATCAAAGCAAGATTTAGAAAATGTGCTAAAGTTCTTTACAATATGCAAAAAGACTTTGGTACAAAGGAGAACGGTATGGACATGAAAGCTGTTCTTCCTGGTGTAGGTTCAAAACTTATGGACTGGGTTGGAATGCTATTTGGTGCAAAGAAGGGACCTGGAAAAAATAAAGGAGCTCTTGGACTTAGACCATTTGTAGATAATTACAGATTTGAAATTGGAGGTGATCTTGCAGAAGCAAAAAGAGCATATAATCTTATTAGGGGTGCCGCTGACTCACAGACTTCTGGTGCAATGAACAATCTCCAAAAACCTACTCAACCAAATGAATCACTTGCAGAGACAAAAGTATATGAATCATTTGCTGAGGCTTTGTCTGATGGCCAGCTTAATGAGTCTGAAGCAATTAATGAATTTGCTATTGGTACAGCTATTGCAGCAGGTTCACTTGCATTGGGAGCAATTAAACTTGCAGCAGGTGCATTTAAATTCTTATCAAAAGATAAAGAAGGAAAAACTGTTGAAAAGGAAGTTAAAGTAACTCCTAAGTCAGTAAGAGAAATTTGCTATTCTATTCTTAATGTATTCTATGGAAAATATTTTGATCTTGAAAGAGTATTTAAGAAAATGGGAGTAACAGATCTTGGAGATATTGACAAATCAAATGTTGATAAATTTGGTGAAATTGTTAAGTTAATGTCAAGGGAACTTCCTACTGATGGTTCTTCTAATGGAAAGAATAAAATGTATAAGAGAGTAGAAACCAATTATAATAAGATGGTTGATGCTTATATTAGAATTGGTAAGAATGTAGTTAATAATTTTGAAAAGTTCTCACAGAAGGGAAAAGAACTTTCAGAAAAAGACTCAAATCTTCTTGTATCAGCAAAAGAAAAACTTCTTGCAGAATTAAACAGACAAGAAGATGGATATAGAAATAACTTTAATAGAGTACTAAATGCTATTATTGCTTCAAAGGAATATGCAGAATTCACTGATTTTATTATTGAGAAAGTAATGCCAGTATTTAAGTCTGGCCTTGCAAGTGATGCAGATTATGTACTTGATATTGTTCCTAAGAAAGGTGAATATTATATTGTGCGTCAAACAAATGCACAGTCAGGACTTGAACAAAATGATACTGCTAAGGGAAATGTAGTTCTTGTAAAGGTTGTAGATTTTGTTCAGTCTGGAAAGGGAGAGGATGGAAAGGACCTTAGCAGTAATCCAAAAATTACATTTGAAAGAGTAGCTGTTCTTACAGACCCAGGTTCATTAACAAGAACAGAAAGAATGGAGTATGATATGGCAGGATATGACCAGAAAAACATGGATAAATCTGCATTTGCATCAGAAGTTGGACAGCAAGGAGATGGAACAACTGTAGATTTATTATATAATAAATGGTTGGCATTAGATCCTCATCTTGCAATTAATGTTCCTGGAGAAAATTCAGAAAGACAACCCAAGAAATCAGCAGAAAAGGTATATGCAAGAAAGGTTGAAGTTACAGATGCATCAACAGGTGAGAAGAAAGAACAAGAACAATTTATTGTAGTTCTTCCAAATACTAATGAAGCGAGAGCATATGATGAGGAATCTCATTTAAATGAAGAAGGTGAAAATGCTGAAGATAAAGAAGCACAACCAGAAAATGAACCTAAACAAGAAGAAACTCCTCAAGAGTCTATAGAGAATCCTGTAGTTAAGAATATACTGTTTGTTGCAGGAGATAATAAGAAACTTATTACTATTGAAGATAACAATACTAATTTTTCAGATTTTGATGCATTTGTTAAAACATCAGATGAAGATAAACTTAAATCTATGGGATTTGCAGAAGTTCCAGAAGAGCAAGCAAAAACTGTCATAGAGAAAACAGAAGAACTTAAACAAGGAGCACAAGAAGCCAAAGCAAATACTAAAGAAGATATTCCTGGAATTATTAATGGAAA
>AUXO018175429.1_pt1 | contig 12679 bp, 13 predicted proteins | sample 768731 | NCBI WGS metagenome assembly AUXO01 (sample SAMN02715735, study PRJNA202380) | gut metagenome | biome: sheep rumen | host: Ovis aries | place: New Zealand: Palmerston North | reverse complement strand
ATGAAGTCCTTACCCGCCGTTATACAAGAGCAAAGGCTGAACATACCCTCCCTGATCTTATACTTGTTGATGGTGGACGTGGACAACTTGATATTGCATATAATGTAATAAGAAATCTTGAACTTGATACTCCTATTGTCGGTATTGCAAAAGGTGAAAATCGAAATGCCGGAGAGGAAACTCTTTACCAAAAGGGGCACAGACCTATAAACCTTGCTAAAAATGACCCTATTCTTTTCTATCTTCAACGAATTCGTGATGAAGCACACAGATTCGCTATTACTACCCACAGAGCAAAACGTGCAAAATCGCATTTCCGTTCTGCTCTTGATGATATAGAAGGTATCGGCGCAACCAAAAAGAAAAATTTACTAAATTACTTCGGTAGCGTAAAAAATATTGTTAATTCAGATATTTCCGAACTTGTAAAAGTTGATGGCATAAATAAAAGCCTTGCCGAAAAAATTTATAAAACTTTTCACTAAAAATAATTGAATATTTTTTTTATATTGTTAATATAGTGTTCATTAGGAAATAAAGGACATTAAAAAATGAAAAAAAATAAAAAAATCAATACACTTTGGGCAATTCCAAACATTCTTACATACATAAGGATTCTTATTATTCCAGCAATTTTCTGTGTTCTTTATAGTAAAAAGGAAATTTATTCTAACTATGTTGCTTGCTTTTTATTCGGATTTGCAAGCCTTACTGACTATTTCGATGGTTACCTTTCCAGAAAGATGAAATTAACTTCTGAAATTGGAAGATTTTTGGACCCTATTGCTGATAAACTTTTGGTTGCAACTGTTTTAATAGTCTTAGTTCAAACAAAATTCGTGGGTATTATGGAAACTGTTCTTGCATCAGTAATCATTTGCCGTGAAATTTTTGTATCCGGTCTTCGTGAATACCTTGGCAATTTTCATACAAAAATGCCTGTATCAAAACTTGCAAAATGGAAAACAACAGCCCAACTTTTTGCAATATCATTCCTAATTTTTGGAAATCCTCATACAAACAAGTTTTATAACGATTTTTGGGATTACTTTACATTCAATGTATATGTTGCCGGTATATGTTTTCTTTTTATTGCAAGTATTCTTACGATATGGACTGGAAAACAATATATGACCATTGCATTTAAATATATGCAGGAAAAAAATTAGTTATTTAAAAGATTTTTTCTTGAATTATATTTTTTAATCAACTCTTCAAATGTTTGAAGATATCCAGTTATGATTTTCTTATGCATATAATTTTTTGCAACTTCGAAACCAGCATCAGTAATTTTTTGTTTTTCCTCATCCGACAATGCCATAATTTCCTTTAATTTTTTCTTAATCAAATAATTATCATTCTTTGATACAAAAAATCCGGTCTTTCCATCAACAATAAATTCCTCGGATTGAGAATTTTTAACTGTCACAACAAGTTTCTTTTGCATTAAAGATTCCAAAATATATTTCGAAAGTTCACTATCATCAAATGGCAAAAATGCAAACTCCGCCACACTAGATGACACAAAACTTTTTTCAATTTCAGGAATAAACCTAGACCTTGCCTTTATATTAACCCTAGAAGCATAATCCTTCACATACTCCTCCTCCGGTCCACTTCCCACAATAAAGAAATAAGTATCAGAAATAATACCTATTGAATCAAAGGCACGCTCGAACCCAATATTTTTCAAAAAAGTCCCCGCAATATAAATAATTTTTGCCTTTTCCGGAATGAAATATGTTTTCTTATCCACAGGCACATTATTATCATATAAATACATAAACGGAGGAAGCAAAAACGACCTTGCCCCACTATAACCATGGGATTTAACAAAAGACAAAACCTCCTCAACATTGGTCATAATATAATCAGTATTTTCAAATGTCGAAAGATTTTCCTTTTCATTCAAAAATGAAATTTGAACACCACCTGTTTCCCACGCAATTTCACGCGCAGACTTTCCATATTTTATAATAACATCAGGACGAAAAGATGAAAGAAATAGCCAAGTTCTAATCTTATTAGCGACAGTTCTCACCTTTCCAGATTTTGGCAATTTCCAATTTTTAATTTCACACAAAGTTTTTACCCAACCAAGTTCAGCACCTTCAACTGTATAAATCTTTTGTTCAACATTTTCATGTGACAATGCCAAAATAAATTCAGAGATAGTTTTTCTATGAGTTTCAAAATATGTATTATCTATAATGTGTAAAATTTTCATATTTAAAACCAATTTACTTTGTGTTAATATATGGTTATGATAACTTAAAAAATAAAACTAATCAAGGATTAAAATGATTTTAAAACCAACAAAGGAAAATATAAGGTTAATAACAGAAAAACTCTTAAATGGAGATGTAATAATTTTTCCAACTGATACAGTTTTTGGCATTGGCTGTATAGCAACAAATACAAAAGCTATTGAAAAAATATATAAATTAAAAGGACGCGAAAAAACAAAATCTCTTTTACTCAATGTCGCAAATATAACCACCATAAAAAAATTTGCAAAAGTTTCAAAATTGGATAATTTGTTGATAAAAAAATTTATGCCCGGAGCACTAAGCCTTATTTTAAATGTAAAAAATCAAACTCCTCTTTCTCATTATGTTATAAAGGATAACAAAGTGGGAATTCGCATTCCAAACAATCAAACCCTACTTAAAATTTTAAAAAAGATAAAACTTCCGCTTATTTCTACCAGTTGTAATTTAAGTGGTAAACCTGCCTGTACAAATGCAAAAGATGCCGAAAAAATTTTTGGTAAAGACATAATAATTTTGGATTCATACGAAAAACTTTCCGGACTATCATCAACAATAATTGATACAACAGAAAAAGAAATAAAATATATCCGAGAAGGAAAAATCAAATTCAAAGAAATTAAAAAAATTATTTCTCAATCTTTTCAATAATTTTCTTTATAAACGGAATTGTAATACGCCTTTTTTCTTCAAATGAAAGAAGGTCAGCTTGCTCTACAACAAATGAAACAGACACCGTATCACGCGGGATATGTTTTATAATATATTCAATAACATCCGGAGCAACAATAATATCCCTTTCCAAAAATTGTTTAACCAACAAAGCCTTTAAAAATTCATCATCCGGAGAATAAATATTCGCAACCGGAAAACTTTGAAGTCTTGTTTTCAAATCTAAAATTTTAAAATCCAAAGATGAAAATGCCTTTTCCGTAGTCAAAAGAAGTTTTGTATTACACTCCATTGCATAATTTATAATATGAAACAAAGTTTCCTCTAATTCAAAATTTCCAATAATCTCATCAATATTTTCCACAACTAACGAAGAATTCATAGGCACAATATCTGAAAACAATTCATCAGCAATTTCTTTTGAATCATAAACTTTTGCACCAGTTTTCTCACTAAAAAGCCAAGACAAATGTGTTTTTCCAGAAGATTTTTCACCCAAAATAACAACTGCAAAATTATTATTCCAATCAGGATATAAATCAATCCATTCCACCGCCTCCACATTACATGGAGAAACAAGAAAATCTTCTCGTCCCAAAAGGCGTCTATGTTCCAAAAGAAGTGGAAGTTGTTGCATTTTTACCTCTTAATAATTAAGTAACTACCCTTATTTTCGACACTTAACCCCAAAGATGAAAGTGCAGAAATAACAGAACTCAAATCATAATTATATTTAATCTTTAACTGAACCCTATTGTATTTAAGAGCTTGGACCTCCATATCCTTGAACGAAGAAAGTTTTGAAAGTTTCCCCTGTAAATCAATCCAATCAGATAAAGAATAAACTGGTATAAGTAATGAAATATATTCTCCATTATTATTTTGCATAGCAGATTTATACCCATCATTTATAACTTGCAAAACCGCATGCGGAACCGATGAATAAGAGTCAGCAATCACCTCTTCATCAATTCCAAATAATTTATCTTTCACAGAAATTGTATAATTACCATTTGAATTTGCCACGACATCAACTACAACAGCATTATTTACACTTGGAATACTTGCCCTAAATTTAGAAAGATCCGCATCATCAACATCAAATGAAAAATTAGATGATAAATAAACCATAACAGGCACAATATTTTCTGCCCCAATATTATCAGAAAATGCAAAATCATCTCCTCCTTTAAAAACAATAAGAGTCAACGGAGGAACATCTGCAACAATAGAAAATCCCTGATTTTTAAGATATTCTATCATAAGATTTTTATTTATTTGAATATTAACATCCGCACTATATGACGAAGAAGTAGTCTTTTCATTATTAAGTTTAATTGCTTGAACAAATTTTTCCATATTATAATTATCAGGCATTATAACCTTTGGTAAATCTTCTGAAATAAGAAGTCGAGAAAGCACAATATTAAAAGCCTTTTCCCTAGCCTCCTCCAATGCCCGTTTTTTTGCCATACTCGAAGATGATGCAACAGCCGAAACTTTCATTCCATCAACCAAATAAAACCCTTGAACTCCTGCACAAAAAGCCTTAGCGGAAAACAAGAACAAAAACAATAATGCAAATATTTTTTTCATAAAACAACCTCTAGCTAAAAATCACAGCCACAAGTATATACCAAAAGACGCAAATTTCAACCTAAATTTTAAAGACAATCAACTATAGATTTTTCTACCTCTAAAATGTCATCTATAGGTTCAAATCTTGCAACAACTTGTCCATTTTTATCAACCAAAAATTCTGTTGCAGTATTTACAATAAGTAAGACTTTTCCCTGTATTCAGAAAGATTTCTTTCCTGTCCATTCATATCCAAAACTTTAAAATCATAAATCGACATTTTTTAACCGCTTATTCTATTTTTTAAATTCCTTAGACTTCTTTTATACAATTTATCCGAATAAGATAACAAATTTTTTTGTAAAATATTATATTCTTTAGAAGTCATTTTTATACATTTTTCCATAGCTTTTACATAATCACCATTTGTATCATAAATAATAGAATTTTTCTTATCAAATCCATTTATTTTAGCAAACGGTTTTATTATTAAACAAGGTTTTCCAAAACCATACACTAATTGAAAATTACCACTAGTCCCAGATGTTCTATAAAATGAATGTCTATCACCATCTTTGTCATAAGCCGTCAACATAAAATCTGACTTTTCCAATTCATCATACATTTTTGAAAAAGGCAACCTTCCTTTTATATCAAAAAACGGTCTTATTTCCTTTGGAACACCATCCAATGAACCCTTACCAATAACAGTAACTTTAAAATTTTTATATCCTTTATCATACAATTTTTTTACTGTATCAATAATCAAAGAACTATTTTGCTTATATGCACGCAAAGCACCCACCATAACAAAATTAGTAATATCCTTATTTTTGCCTAAAATTTTTACATCACCAAAATAATGTGGATTAACTACAACACCTTGCTTATTTTTATAATCTAAATCTCTAAGAAAGATTAAATCTTTTTTAAAAGTTCCTGCATCAATAGAAGGTTTTGCATCATGAACAACAAATAACAATTTTGATTTATCTATATTTTTATTAAAAACTTTATAAGCATCATCGAAATGAACATTATCACAAATTTTTCCAACAGTAGTAACCATTACGCCCATCACATCTGATAAATCAGAATATTTAAAATACCTATAAATTTGATGTTTATTCATCTTATTTAAAAACACTTTAGGATTTTTATATCTACAAAAAAGTCCTTCTTTTAATCTATCTGGATTAACCAAAACTGAAACATTATATCCCAAATCTGTTAAATATTTTACATATCCAGGGACCACTTCTGAATGAGATTTACTACATGGTTCCCATACAATAAATGTATTTCCTTTAATAATTGGCCTTTTAACAGAAAATAACGGTTTTATATAAGTTAAAAACAATGCTTTATAAAATCTTGGCCTTATAAAGAAAAATGGTCTGTATTTCAAATATGAAAACAATGATAAAAGTTTATTATCCTTAGCCCAATACTTATATTCTGAATCAGATAAGGCCCAAGGTGTCATCTGTAAATATTTCAAAAACAAATTTTTGTGCCAACTAAACGAAATATAATGCCAAGGTTTTCTTTTTGAAACAAAATGAACTATTTTTGGATACAAAGTATAAGATGATCTATTTATAAAATTACTTGATTGAACATTCCATTCATCATCAAGTATTTTAATATTATTTTTTAAAACAGCATTAAGAATCTCTTGATCACCCATTTTTATTGATTTGGAATTTTTCTTTGTATATTCATCAAATTTTTGCTCTAATTTTTGTTTTCTAAAATTTTCAAAATCCATCAAAAGAACACCAGCATTTACATAATGAAAATTCTTTTTTATCATCCATTTATTTATATCTTTAACTCCCGCTATTGCATAATTTTGCATATCTATTTCAAACAATTCATGCAAAGAAGTATCAACTACAACATCGCAATCTAAATAAATTGCCCTTTTTACATCAGGAAGGAATGTCGGAAATTTCAATTTATAATAACTTGGTAAAGAAACATATTTATGCGTTTTTATTTTTGAATATATATCAAATAAATTCGGATTAACTTTAACAAATTTCATATCACAATTTTTAATTGATTTAAGGCTCAATAACAACTCTTTATTTCTATCAGAAATTTCACCATCAAATACATAAAAAGAAATTTCATCATCATTTCTCGCATTAAATAAAACACTAGCAATAACAACACCTGCATATTTTGCATAATTATCATCACAAGACAAACAAATATTTATTTTAGTCATTTTCCAACCTCATCAAAATGTATAAAAATAGGATATCATACATTATTCAAAAATACAAGTTTAAAGCATTTAATATCACTAATTACATAAAGTAATATCTTAAAAATATCTTGCAAATATAGGAAAAGATTCGTATAATTACAACGATTTTAAATAACTGCCAAAAAATGGCTATAATTTAAGGAAATTTTCATGAAAAATACTGTTGTTAATATTGTTTGTATGAAATGGGGAACAAAATTTGGTCCTCAGTATGTTAACCGTTTACATAAAATGGTTGAAAAGAACTTAACTCTTCCACACCGTTTTGTTTGTTTTACTGATGATGCAACAGGACTTGAAAAGGGTATTGAAACATTTCCTCTTCCAGAAGTAATATTCGAAGCTGGTCCTGAAAGAGGCTGGCGTAAACTTGGAATTTTTTCAAAAAAACTTGGCGATTTAAAAGGTGAAGCGTTATTTTTAGATCTTGATACTTTAATTTTAAGAAATATCGATGAATTTTTTAAAGTAAAAGGAGATTTTTTAATCATAAAAGACTGGGATTTTAAAAATTATATTGGTAATTCTTCTGTATTCAGATTTACCATTGGAAAACATAGCGATGTTTTAGATTATTTCGAAGAAAATCGCTTTCAAATCAGAAAACAATTCAGAAATGAGCAAGCATATCTTTCATGGATGATGATGAAAAAAGGCATACTAAAATATTGGAATAAAAAATGGTGTATCAGTTTCAAACGCCATTGTTTATGGCCATTTCCAATAAATTGGTTTAAAGAACCAAGACTTCCAGAAGAAGCAAAAATTTTAATTTTTCATGGTCACCCAAATCCAGAGGAAGCATTTAAAGGCTATACCACCAAATATGGTTTCCGCCATATAAAACCAACCCTATGGCTTAACGATTTTTGGAAGGTATAATGTATGATATCCTATCCTTTAATATCTGTATTACTACCAATTTACAATGCTGAACAATTTCTAACAAAATGTTTGAACAGTGTAATTTCTCAAACATATACTAATATTGAAATAATATGTATTGATGACGGATCAACAGATAATTCTTTACAAATATTAAAAAATTTTGCAAATAATGACAAAAGAATTATTGTTCATACAAGAACAAACAAGGGTGATCATATCACAAGGATGGAATTATTACAAAAAGTAAAAGGTAAATACTTTATCTTTATAGATAACGATGATTATATAGAACAAAATACAATTGAAACATTATATAATACTATGAATACACAAAATGTAGATATGGTTGAATGTAATGTAAATCATATACGACTTGGAAACAGAAATACCAATTATGCGATAAAACATTTTGGAAAATTTAAAAATTTTGAATATATAAATTACTATAGTTATCCTTTATGGAATAAATTATTTAAAACAGAAATAGTTAAAAATTTTAAAATAACATTTCCTAACAACCCTAATATAACTTGTGTATTTGATAAATGGTTTAATTTTGAATATATTTGTTGCTGTAAAAATATATATGCTATCCCAGAAAAACTTTATAATTATTTAATTCATAACTCATCTACTTTAAGCAATATGGATTACAAAAAAAATATTTCTGATTTTTATTCTCTTAATGAAACATATGACTTTTTAAAAGACAACAATTTATTTAAAACTTATCAAAATATATTCTTTAAAAAATTGATAAAATACTCATCAAAAATTACAAAAAAAGACATTTATTTTCAGGAAGCAAAAAAGGAAATTTTAACACTTGAAAAAAAATTGAAAAACGATTTTCCATTATCATTTTATTTATATAAACTAAAAAAAATATTTAATTTCAAAAATATTCTTTCAATAAAAAAATCTTTAGATGGGAAATCTAAAATAATAACATTATTTGGAATTAAATTTATCAAGGGAATAAAATGAAACCAATTCTTGTTCATTGTCATATATACTACACAAATTTATACGAGGAATTAGAAACCTGCATAAAAAATATAACTGTTCCTTTTGAACTATATATAACAATGGTTGAAAAAAATATTTCACTTATAAATAAAATAAACAAATCTTTTCCAAATGCAAAAATCGAAATAGTTGAAAACCGAGGATTCGATATTGCTCCATTTATTCATATTTTAAATAAAGTGAATTTGAACAATTATAGTTATATAATAAAATTACATACAAAAAGAGATACTGGATTTGGTCAAATTGTAAATTCTTATAATATGTCAAAGAAAAAATTTAGAAAAAATTTATTATATTTTCTAAAAGACAAAAATTCCTTTAGTAAAGTTTTGTTGGCTCTAAAAACAAAAAATATTGGAATGATTTCAAATCATAAACTAATAATAAAAAAAGAAAAAGATGATAAACAAGCAAAAGAAAAAGCTATACAAATAATAAAAAAAATAATTAAGAAACCAACATATAAATATGAATTTGTCGCTGGCTCAATGTTTATTGTAAAATCACAAATATTTATCCCATTACAAAAATTAAAAATAAAGACTTCTGATTTTGAAAACAAAAACTTACATATGGCTCAATTTGCACATGCAATTGAAAGAATTTTTGGATTGCTTGTTGTAAATCAAGATTTTAAAATCATAGATCCAATAACAAATACTTTAAAACAAAAAATCGAAAAATATTGTTTTCCACTAAGGATGCTAAAAGATTTTGTCTTTAAAATACACACATCCCAGTCCGGAAAAACTATAATAAAAATACTTAAAATACCTGTATATAATAAGAAAAGGAGTTAAAGTATGCCTAAAATATCTGCACTTATGCCTATATATAATACACCAAAAGAATATTTAACCAAAACAATAGAAAGTATTCTTTCTCAAACATTTACTGATTTTGAACTTATTATATTAAATGATTCTCCTAATAATAAAGAATTGGAAAAAATCGTAAAATCTTATAAAGATAAAAGAATAAAATATCTATCAAATGAAAAAAATATAGGTATAACACCAAGCAGAAATAAACTTATAAATCTTGCAAAAGGTGAATATATTGCTATTATTGATCATGATGATATATCTATTCCTACACGTTTTTATGAAGAGGCTACTTATCTTGACAATAATCCTGATGTTGGTGTCGTAAGTGGGCAAATTCAATATTTTCAAAATAATCATGGAAAATCGAAACATAAAATTGAAGATGCGGATATAAAAATAAATTTACTAAATAGTATTGCTGTTTCTCACCCTTGTGCCATGATAAGGAAATCTATACTGACAGAAAACAATATACAGTATGACGAAAAATTTACACCTGCAGAAGATTATAAATTATGGATAGATCTTATTCCATACACAAAATTTCATAACATTGATAAAGTTCTTCTTTTATACAGAGACCACAAAGAAAACACAGCCAAAGTTCAAAATTATAAAATAAATATGGCTACTGCAAAACTCCGTTCAATTTTAAAAGAAAAATACTCTTATTTATATGAGTATAAACTATTGACTATTGGGGGGGGTATCACCTTGAAATTACTAGGTTTTTTACCGATATTATCAATAAAAAAATACTCAAAAAAGATAAAAGTATATTTATTTAATAAAATTTTAATACTAACAATAAAATACAAATAAAAAATGCAAAATAAAAAATTAGATTTCATTTCAAAAATTATGATTCAAGGATTACTTGTAACATTTATATTTATGTTACCAGATATAATTTTTAAACTATTCCAATCGTCCCCTATAAAATTTAGTGGTGGAATGGTTACTCAAATATTTTTATTTGCTATACTTTCTTCATCAACTCACTCAAAAAAATTCCGTTATTTTCTTTGGAGTTTTTGGGGCATCTTTATGACAATGGAATTATGTCATTTTGCATTTTTTGGATCTTTATCAACACCATACACATACATCTGGATGATGAGTGAGTTAAAAGATACATTTGACGGTGCCTTACATTCGATACATTTATTTTATGCACCATTATCCGTAATAATACCTTTTGTTTTACTATTTTGGATTGATAAAAAATTTGATAAAAATATAAAACGAAGTAAAATTTCAACAATAATTTTATCTATTGCACTATTTTATATGGCTATAGATGTAAATCGCCAAAATCGTGCATTTTTCTATGCTTCTGAAAGAGAAAGTAATCCAACATTTATTGCGACAACACGAAAAACTAATTTTATAATTTTCAAAGCAATTCCTAAATTATTATTTCGCGGATATAATACAAATTTCAAACCCTATGAAATAACAAAAATTACTTCACCTGAAAAAATCAACATAATTTATATATTCGGAGAAAGTGGTAACCCAAACTTTTTTTCCATTGACTCGGCAACGAAACAGACAAGACAAGACAAAACCACTCCACACCTCGATAATTTAAAAAATGATGCTACTTTTTGGTATAGTCGAGGTTTTTCATCAAGCGTTTCCACAATATATTCTGTGATGATGAATTTTTATATGCAACGAGAACCAGAAAATCACGATGTTCAAATAAATAAAAAATCAGATATTTTACAATTGGTCAAAAATGCAGGATTTAAATCATGGTTTATCGAAGCACAAAATACTTCTCCTGATTACAAAGATAAAATTGATTTCGTATATTTAATAGAAAACGAAGTAAATAAAAACGGCGAAGAAATTGCCCTTAATTATTTTCCAAAATTAACTGAACTTTCAAATAAAAATTTTATACTTTATCACCAAAATATTATGCACTTTGATTATAAAACCCACTACGAAAAATTTGGGGATAAATGGAAAAAATTTAAACCATCAGATAATTCATTAGCCGAAGAAAAAATCTCTGAATATAAAAATTCTGTTTTCTATTGGGATTATATAATTGGAAAAATTTTCAATTATGCAAAAAATATCGCCGAAAAAACTAATGCTCCAACTTATGTTATATATATGAGTGACCACGGTGAACTTATCGGAGAAAATAAACGAGGTCATTCTATTTTATCAAAAGAAGTTGCTACCATTCCTATGTTTGTAAAATGTTTTAATTGTTCCAATGTAAATGAATTTAAAATAAAAAATCCAACTCATTATAGAATGAATGAAAAACTTTTACATATTATAGGATACCACCTACACAACCCAAATGATGACGGAAAAACTTTCTATATAAATGGAAAAAGTTTATACGGCGATGACGGATTTATAACAATGACCGACTAAACAGTAATATTGTAACTTGCATCAATAAGTTGAAAAATTTTTTCTGGCTCTACACTTTCATCCAAAACAACTGTTATCCAATTTTTTTTGTTCATATGATAGGCAGGATAAAATCCAGGTTGAGCCAATAAAAATTCAATAAAATCAGGACTTGCCTTTACATTTAAAATATCAATTTTCTTACCTTTTTCCAACCCAAGATATTTTGCATCCACCTGACCAAACAAAGCATACCACTTTTTATTATGATTATGTCTTAATATTTCAAAAGTTGGATATTTCTTCGGCCACAATTTTTCAGGCACAGTTTTATATTTTTCGCTAACATAATGTAAAATATCACTTCGCCAAAACATCACCTACTTTACCTCCACCTTCAAAGCATAATTATCCCATTCATTATTTTGCCCAGTCACCAAAGAAACCACCGAAGTTACAATCAAATGAGCATCCTCGAAATCCAAAATAATTTCATCGCCAACCCTTGGAATAACATTATCTGGTAAAGAATTAGAAAAAAGAAAAACCGTATCAAGACCAAGAGAAACCTTAACATCTAAAATTTTATCACCATACACAAATTTTGCATCAAAAATCATTTATTCCCCTTTCATTATCCAAAAACAAAATAACTCAATTTTATAAAAAAGTCAAGAACAAAATGAAAACAAATATTGAAAATTAAACGGTCCTTAATTTTTTAATATTATTTACATTTCCACCAAAAATCA
>AUXO017610851.1_pt1 | contig 12679 bp, 10 predicted proteins | sample 768731 | NCBI WGS metagenome assembly AUXO01 (sample SAMN02715735, study PRJNA202380) | gut metagenome | biome: sheep rumen | host: Ovis aries | place: New Zealand: Palmerston North | reverse complement strand
AAAGGGGGTACTATTGTGTATCTCGATTTTAAGGCAAGCAACCAACCGCTCCATTCCAGATGAAGTGGTGTCCGGCAGTTGCACATGGTGGCGATTAAAACCATGTGGCAGCTGCCACTTTTTTGGGGACGGTCCTTTTTTGATTAGTCAAGATGCATTGATATAAGGTTTAGGATGATGAGAATAAATTATTTTGACTATTTAGATTTTCATAGGGATTTTTTATTAAAGGGAAAAAAATGCTCAAATTAATTCTTTCTAGTAGTCAGTAGTTGCTATTTGACATAATATTTGCTATAATATCTGGGAATTTAGTGAGCAGAGGTTGTAAAAATGAATTTAGAATATGTAGATGTTATTTTATGCTTGCAAGAAAATGGATTAAATACATATTATTATACTTTACCAGCTAAAATTGCTGTTGCAAAAGATTTTCTATCACACTATAAAAGTACATCAATAGGTATCGGAAGAATTAAATATGATGATACGAGATTTAGGGAATGTATAACAAACAGTCTTTATCACAGAAAAAGTGATAAAGACAGTTTTACACTGAAACCTAAAGTGGTAAAAAGAATTTTATCAGATGGTGAAGAGATGGATGAGTTTCATTATGATATAGTTCGTACTGATTCAGAAGAAGGCGTAGCAACATTATCTGAGTTTACTAATCTTGGCGTGGAAATTAGAAGAATTGAGCGTTATAAAGATAAAACTGTAGTGTATAAGCGAGATAAAGATAATATTAGGGTACATGTTAAAGCCAAAGAAGAGAAAGAAGGAAAAACTATAATATCAGAGTTTATTACTTTTATTGATCCTCGAATAGATAAAGGAGCTACGTTGGATTTGGGACCACAGTATAAGGAAGATGCGATAAAAAGAGCAAATGAATTGAGGAAGCAAAAAATAGCTGAATCAGAGTATTCGGAAGAAGATAAAGATGTTATGAATTATATAAAAGACCTTTCATTATGTGGTATTAATGTTGGGAACAACACAATTCAGGTAAGATATTGGTTAAATAAAGACATAGAGGATATAGCTAAGAGAGAACAAAGAATAACTGAAGCAGATGAGGAATGGCACATTTAAAGGGGACGGTCCTTAAATGATGCGTTGTATTCAATAAATATATGCAAAATATGTATGAGAATGGTGATTTTTAAAATTATTTTTCAAATATAATGATAAATGATGAGCTGGCACAAATGGTGCCGGCTTTTAACGTTTGTATGACCTAAAATTAAGAATAAGATACAAAAAAAATGGGGAGGTTATTATGGTGAAAAGTGTCAAGGTGGGTTGGAAGAGATTGCATTCAAACTTGAAGAAAAATGATAGCAAACATACCGATATCTCCGGATATCGGTTTTAGCTTTATATTATAGAAAGAATAAATATTTATCCCATAGTTTTTTTACTTGATTAAAAAGGATCATTGAGTTATAATCCTTGAGGAGTAAAACCGGAGGAACTATATGAATATATTAATAACAGGCACAAGTAGCGGAATAGGAAAAGCCATAGCAGAAAAGTTTTTGGATGAAGGACATATTGTATATGGTATAGATAAAAGAGAAAGTGCAATAGATAACAAATATGTCAATTATACTCATTATAAACAAGATGTAGTAGATGAAAAATATCCAGAAATAGATAATTTGAACATCTTAATCAACAATGCAGGAATACAAGAAGGGGATGTGATTAATGTTAACTTAAAAGCAGTAATAAATATCACAGAACATTATATTAATGAAAATATCAAATCAATTGTATTTATTGCATCAAGCAGTGCAACAACAGGATCTGAATTTCCAGAATATGTTGCTTCAAAGGGTGGTGTTGTAGCTTATATGAAAAACGTTGCTTTAAGAATCGCCCAATATGGAGCTACTGCTAATTCAATATCACCAGGAGGAGTAATAACGCCACTTAATAAGCATATTCTAGATAGTGAAGATTTGTATGAAAAGGTTTTAAATGAAACTCTTCTTAATAAATGGGCAACGGCAGAGGAAATTGCAGAGTTTACATATTTTATCTCTGTAGTAAACAAATCGATGACTGGTGAGGATTTATTTATCGACAACGGCGAGAAGTTAAAGTCCAACTTCATTTGGTAGGGGGACGGTCCTAAAATGGCGCGTGACTATATATTAATATGGCGATAATTCTGACGAGAATACTCTAAAAACAAATTTATAAATACAAAATACTAGTTAACCTATGCCACCTAGTATAAAAAAGTGAAGGAGAAAATTATGAATATTTTAATTGGGGCGATTAGCCTAATTATTACTTTTTTCTCTGTTGTTTTGACAGAGAAATTTTTTAAGCGAGAAGGCCTTTTTGTATGGGTCAGCATCTCAAGTATTATTGCAAATATATTGGTATGCAAAGTTGCAGAATTTGGTAGTTTTTCAACATCTTTGGGAAATATAATGTTTGCATCAAACTTTTTAGCAACGGATATTTTGTGTGAAAAATATTCGAAAGAGGATGGAAAAAAAGCTATCATAATGGCGGCTTTTTCAATTATTATTTTTATTATTATGATGCAAATAGGCTTATTATATAAACCATCTAGTCAAGATTTATCACAAGAAGCAATGAAGACTTTATTTACTATTAATCTAAGAGTATCAATTTCAAGCTTGGTAATGTTTGTTTTAAGTAATTTAATGGATATATATATTTATAGTAAATTAAAGGAAAAGAGTGAAGGAAAAATGTGGCTTAGAAATAATGTGTCAACAATTTTATGTAATTCTTTAGAAAACTATTTCTTTACATTTTTCGCTTTTGTTGGAATTTTTAATATGGGGTTGTTGTTTCAAATGGCGACAGTTGCAAGTGTTTTAGAAATTATAATAGCAATTTGTGATACGCCATTTCTATACCTAGCCAAAGGGGACGGACCTAAAATGGCGCGTGAGGAAAAATAGTATCTGCATTATTTGCGCGAGAATTTAATATATTATATTTTGGGGTTAATGGCATAGATATAAATCCAAAGAATAAGTATTAAGTTTAAAATTGAGTTATTTTATAAAATAAAAGTCCACACCAAGTGTGGATTTTTTGCTTTTTAGGGAAAAATGTGCTACAATACTTCCCGTATCTTGCCGTAGGATATTCTTATAGCTACGCAGCTTAAGGAATGCAACGGCTAATTAGCCAATAAGAAAGGAGAAGAAAATGATTGGCGTAATAAGTGCATTAAGAGAAGAGCTTCCTGCCAAGGCATTGGCTTTGAGCCCCTTGGATGGAAGGTACTGTGACGTAGGAGAGTTGTTTGCTCCATACTTTTCGGAGTACGCTCTCATGGGGTATCGGTTTCACGTCATGATGGGGTGGCTTATTCGTTTCTTAAAAGAAACGCATAAGCATGAGAAGGATATCGAGAGGTTGATTCAGCTTCAGAAGACTGAATATTCACCTCAGTTATATCTCATGATCAAGCTCCACGAAGCGGAGACTAACCACGACGTGAAATCCGTGGAGTATGCAATCAGAGACATACTTAAAGAACACGGAATGATTTACCTGGTACCATATATCCACATCGGCTGCACGTCAGAAGATGTCAATAATCTGGCGTATGCCATGATGTGCCGTGATGCTTTGGAAAAACTGATCCAGCCTAAGCAGAAGGAGCTTATCGTGGCTCTTGCTACTTTTGCATATCAGCACAGAGCAGTTCCAATGTTGGCTCACACCCATGGACAGCCCGCTATTCCCACGACTGTTGGCAAGGAATTCGCCAACTTCGTATCCCATCTCGGTACTGTCTATGAGGAACTCAGATATATTCCGATTACAGGCAAGTTAAATGGCGCTGTAGGGAATTATAGCGCATTAGCTTTTTCATATCCGGAATATAACTGGGAAGATATCGCTGCAATCTTTGTGTGCAATGATCTTAGGTTGGGCTTTGAAAAAATGTCCACCCAGGTAGATTTGCATGATTGGAATGTTCAAATTCTTCAGAATTTTGAACATTTTGGGATGATCATGAAAAAATTGGTGACGGACATCTGGGAATACATTTCTAAAGAAATGATTTCTCAGATCCCGCGGAGTAACGAGGTTGGATCCTCAACAATGCCTCAAAAAATCAACCCAATCCGCTTTGAAAATGCTGAAGCACATTTGAAGCTGTTGGGAATGATTGACGCATTTAACAGAGGACTCAAGGAGTCAAGAATGCAGAGAGATCTGTCGGATTCGGCTCTTCAGCGGTATGTTGGAGAAATCTTCGGCATGTTTTATAAAGCCATCGACTCAACTCTGTCCGGCTTGAAACGAATCCAGCCTAACATTGTCAAGTTGAACGAGCAGTTGGACAAGAATCCGAGTATTCTGGCTGAAGCAATCCAGACAATGCTCCGCAAGAACGAATGCCAGGATGCTTATGAGCAGCTCAAAGGCCTGACCAGGGGCAAAGAGGTGACGCTCGAAATACTCCGTGACTTTGTCAGGGAGTGTGATGATTTGTCTAAGGAGGATAAAGAGCAGCTCTTGGCACTTACACCACAGACATATCTGGGATATGCAGAGCGGCTTACCATAGAAGCTGTAAGAGAATGGATCGATATTCCGGAGTAAGGCTTGAAATACTAGTTTTAATCATTTTCTACCGGGTTACCCATAAGGGTGGCCCGGCCTTTTTTTTATAAAAAAATCTTTATAAAAACTACCATTAATTATAGTTTTATTATATAATGCATGATATGAAGGAGGGCTTATGTCCAATAAATCAAATCAAAACGAAAATAACCAAAAACCAGAAAAGTATTATTATCTAAAAGTTAGATATGATGATGCTCCAGAGGATAGCTACACGTACAATTACATATCAAAAAATGTAAAAATAAAACCAAACGACCGAGTTTTGGTGCCACGAGGTAATGCTCAAGCAACCGGCCACGTGGTAGATTGCGGCTTCTTTGCCTATGAAGAAGTACCGTATCCGGTTGAGTATACAAAATACATAATTAAAAAAATTGATGAAGATTTTGAACTTGATGAACAAAATAGGACCGTCCCCAATGAAGCTGGTAGTTTTTATGATCAATTGGTTGATCATATTACAACGGAAGACGGGCAAGATGAGCTAAAAGATTTTGATGTGGATATTTTTAGAAATAAAGCTGATAGTTCGAATATTAAATATGTAGAAGGTTTTGCAGAAAATATAATTCCTTTGGCGGAAGATAAGGACCTTAAACTTTTTGTTATAGGCGTTATGAGGAATCTTAATTCTGGTAATATTTATGAATCAGTTTATAAAATCGAGCAGTTCTACAAGGGTTCTGAACATTGCACTAAAAGTATTTCTAATGAAGTTATTGATGAGTTGGTATCAATTTTTCAAACATATGATGTTTCAGATAATCAAGGCGAAACAACGGCGGAAGAAAAATTGCATCTTGAAAAAGATAAAATTTGCGATTTGTATTTTAAATTTGCATTATCAATGATTTTATATCCAAAAAATATTGAGGTCGTAAAACTTGGTATTTCTTTAATTGGAATTTTTAAATATACCAAACAAGATGAAATAATGGAGCTTTTCTTAAATCTTTCACTATGCGAGGAATTGGCAAAATATATTGCCTTTTTGTTTTCTAATCAAGATGAGGGTGAGGAATTATTGTTAGAAGCGGCCAAGAAAAATAAGGGCTGGGGCAGAATTAATTATATTGAAAAGTTTAATTTCCAAAATACTGAAATGTTGGAATGGTTTTTAACTGAAGGGTATGATAATGAAATTGATTCGCTTTATACTTCAGCATTGGCAGTGCAAAAAGTAGATTTAATTACTATTCTTAAAAAATTTATAAAAAAGCAAAATAGCAATGATAAGATTAAAAAGATGATTTCAACAATTTTACATATTTTGGCGGATTTAAATGAAGAACCAAATATGTTTGAAGAATATGAAGAGGAAAATAGTATATATCCTACATATAATTTGGAATCTATGATGGATATAATTATAGATTTAAAGGATGAATTACAAAATTATTCTGAGTATTATCGACTTTTATTGGCATATTTAAATTATGTTAATGAAAAAAATGCTCAACTATTTGATGGTATTTCTTCTATTGAAATGGAGGGTCCAGAATATAGCCAAAATATTGCTGAAAGAATTGCTTCAATCGATGAAATATTTAATAGTCATGAGATAGAATCTATTTTTAAGAAAATGATACAAGAGGGAAAAAATGAGGATAGTGACATTATATGTCGTGTACTTTATGAATATCCTGAAATTGATGTAGAAGAAGATTTATTTGAGAGATTCTCAAAATCTCCAATTGAGTCATTTATCCCATACGCACATTTGATGGAAAATGATGATTATCGTGATAGAGTATTTAATATTATGAAAAAAGCTGACAACTGGGAAAGATTTAAAGGCTCCACAGAACCAATTGTTGATAGTCAAACGATAACTTTAAGATATATCATAAATGATTTGGGATTGTATCCATTCTATGATGAATACTTTGTAAATTTAGGACTAAATTCATATGATATGTATTGTAGAAATGCTGCACTTAGTACGTTATGCTTTTGGAAAGAAGAGTCTGGAAAACCTATTTATACATTTCCTATACAGCTATTGGAGTCATTGATTATATTAAAAACTAAGGAAGTAATAAAAGATAATAAATTGCTAATATCAAAGTTATTATCTGATTTGAAAGATTTGAAAAAAGATGCTGAAAAGGAAAGCTCTGAAATATTAAAAATGCTTGATAGTGTGACAGAAGATGAAGATTTAGATAACTACGAGGAACCAAAAAGAATATATAAATAAAGTACTGCCTACAGAACAATGCACAAAGACTGCTGTATTGTGGGCAAAAGATTTTTAAAAATTTTGTTCTGTATATCGAATATTAGTCTTGATTTTTGTTTGGATTAGTGATAAAGTTTTAGGGTATAAGATTTTTTGAAGAGGAATAAATACATGAATGATGAAGAAATTAATTTAAAAGAAATTATTGATTTATTTTGGAGAAAAAAGTTTTTTATAATTATTTGCTGCTTGTTGGGAGCAATTGCTGGATTAATTTATACAATGAAATTTGTAACTCCTAAATTTACAGCAACTAGTTCATTGATATTAGTTCAAACTGATTCTTCGGGTTCAGCAGCAGGAGTTACCACTTCAGACGTTACACTGAACGATAAGTTAATTGAAACATACAAAGAACTAGCCAAGAGTAAAAGCGTAATTAATGAAGTTATAGATGAATTAAAACTAGATCTTTCATATGGAAAAGTAAAAAGTGAAGTAAGTGTTCAAGCTGTTACTGGTACACAAATATTGAAGATTTCAGTTACAGACGTTAAGCCAGAAAGAGCAACTGCTATAGCTAATACATTGAGTCAAGTTTTCTCAAACAAAGTTGAAGAAATTTATAAAATTGACAATATCAATGTTGTAGACGAGGCAGAAACTCCACAGGCTCCAAGCAATATAAATCATAAAAAGGATGTTATGGTATTTGTTGCTGTTGCATTTGTTTTATCAATAGCAATAATATTCTTGGTTAGCGTATTAGATACAACAGTAGGCCAAAATACAGATTTTGAAAGAACATTGGGTGTAAAAGTTTTAGCAGAAATACCAAATTGTGAATTCTTAGAAAAATAATGGAGAGGGAATAATTTAAATGAGAAAAGAAGTTATAACTGAGACAGATCCTAAATCGCCAGTTTCTGAAATATTTAGAGCATTAAGAACAAATTTACAATATATGAAGAGAAAAGCAGGATGTCAAACTATATTGTATACCAGTACAATTCAAGGTGAAGGAAAATCTTTCGTTGCTTTAAATACTGCAGTAACATTTGCTCAAGCAGGTAAAAATGTTTTGATTATTGATGCTGATATGAGAAGACCTCGTCAGCATAAAGTATTTGAAGTAACGCAATATCCAGGACTTTCTAATTATTTATCTGGTGTTGATCCAGATGATAATTTCAAAAAGATTAAATTGGATGAATGTATAAAAAAGACAAATGTGGATAAATTATATATAATGCCAGCTGGAGTTATTCCACCAAACCCATCAGAGTTGTTGGAAACTCCAAAACTTCCTCGTTTGATTGAAAAATTAGAGCAAGTTTTTGATATTGTAATTATTGACGGCGCACCATGTTTATTGGTTACAGACTCTACAATTATTTCTCGTTATGCTGATTCAACAGTATTGGTTGTTGCATCAGGAAAAGCTAGAATTGATGATTTACGAGAAGCTAAAGCTAGAATTCAACACGTTGGTGGAAATTTGGTTGGTATAGTTTTAAATAGAGTAAGAACAACTAAGAGTAAATATGAAAGTAAATATTACTATGCAAGCAATGATAAAACAACTAGATCAAGCAAGAGTGCTTCGTATAATAGAGCAACTCATAGAAATGGAATGAGAAGACCATCAAAGCCTATTAATGAGGTAGATGACGATATTGATGATGAATATAAAGAAATTACTCCACCAAGAAGAACAGCAAATAGGGAATTTGATTCTAGAAATAAAGAAGATAGAAAAATAAAAAAACTTGGTTATGACGATGATGAAGATTTTAGTCCTAAATCAGATAAAGTATTAAAGAAAGAAATTTCAAAGATAAAAGATTTTGAAATTGATGAAAAAACTGAAAGTGATATTTTAAGAGGATTAGGTGGAACTAGAACCTCATTTAAAGATGACCAAAAGGAGAATTCATTATCTACTTCATCAAATAGTGGTGATGATAAGTATGCTACTCAAGATTTTTCACAAGAAGAAGTTAAGAAAAAATCTAAATCAAAATATAATTTTGATGACATAGATTCATCAACTTCAAAGATAGAAAATGCAAGTTCAATAGAGGACTCAATTGAGGTTCCAATATTTTCAAAAGCAAATTTGAAAAAATCTCATAGCAGTAAATTTGCAGACAATACAAGTAATAAAGAAAACACAGGAGAAATCATTGTGCCGAAGGCTGTAACAGTTTTTGATGACGATGACGATTCGAATTTTAACAATGATAACAAGTCTGCAAGTGATACAAAATCTAATAAACACGATTTAGAAAATAAGAACAAAAAAGATAATAAGAATAATAAATCTAATAAGAATACTTCGAAGGATATTAAGAGAGAAAAAGCTAAAGGAGCTAATGATAACGAATATCAACCACCATTAGATAATGAAAAAGATAAACAAAAGATAGATGATATATTGAATAAAATCAATAGATACAAATAGGATTTATAGGAAGTGATGATGTTATTATGATAGATATACATACCCATCTTTTACCAGAGATTGATGATGGTTCACAAAGTATTAAAGATACTTTTGATATGATTGATGAAGCTTATAAAGCCGGATTTACAGATATTATTACGACTTCACATTATATGGAAGATGAATATGAAGTAAATCGAGTTCAAAGGCAGATGCTGATCGATGCTATTCAATCAAAGGTTGATGAAAAGGATATTTCATTTAAGTTATTTAACGGTGCAGAAATCTATATTATGCCAAATTTAGTTAGTTTTGTTGATAACGGAACGATTCCAACTTTAGCAGAAAGTAGATATGTACTTTTTGAATTGCCATTAAATTCTAATGTGCTTTATACAGATACTGTAATAGCTAAATTAATTCAAAATAAATATGTACCAATTATAGCTCATCCAGAAAGATACGAAATGATAAAGCAAAATCCTAAAGCAGCTCAAAAATGGGTTGATGAAGGTGCATTATTACAAGCAAACTATGGTAGTATTATTGGTTTGTATGGCGATAAATCTAAAAAAGCATTAAAAACACTTTTGCAAATGAATTTAATTTCTTTTTTAGGAACTGATTGCCATAGACCTGGATCAATTTATGCAAAAATGAATGAAATTAGAGCAACATATAAGAAAATAATAGGTGAAGAAAAACTAGAATTATTGTCAGAAATCAATCCACGTAAGATTATAAATGATGAGTATATTTATGTGGATGATTAATTTGATAAGTTAAAGATAAAAAGGTAATGAGCAAAGGATTAATTGATGAAGAGTATAAAAACAAATAAGCTAAGAAGAATAGTAGTTGTAGCTTTTATTGTGTTTTTGCTATTTTCACAACTTAGTATATTGAAAGCGGAAGAAGTAAAGAATACAAATGATGCAAATATTGTGACTAATGAAATTGTTACAATAGGTACTGTTGTTCCAAATGATAAGCTTGAAGGTATTCAAGTTGATAACGAGTATTTTTCTGTAAATACTGGCAGATTTATAAATGCAAGTCAAACACAATCTAATTATTATGATGATGGTGAAGGAAATACATTTGCAATTTATATACAACCAACTACAAGTATAGACAGTGATGCATCAAATTATTACTACGAAGATATCTATTCAGAAAGAATGTTAAAAGTTGCTTCAAAAAGCTTTTTAGAGACTATAACAAGTCAAAATAATGATGGACAATTTTTCAATGGAATAGATGAAAGTAAGATTCTTGAATTAACCAATAGTGATGGAGATTCATATCCGGCATTATTTTGGAAGTTTAGTATCAAGTTCAATAACGCAAATTATTTTTTCTATGTATATGAAATAATAGATAAAAATATTATGTACAATATGACATTTTGTGCTACAAGTTATAACTTCTTAGAGAATAATAATATTGATTCTGTTGTGAATAGCTTTAAAATTAAGAATTATCAACCATTTGAGCATAAAAGTGGTGGAAAAAATATTATTTCTACGTTTACACAAAATGATATTTTATCTAAAGTTGTTATCGCATTAGTAGCAATTATTGTTGTTGTTATAATTGTAGTTGTTATAAATATGAAGAAGGTTGACAAGGAAGAAAAAGAGCTGGAAAATGAGCACCAACAAGATATACAACAAGATGTACAACAGGATACACAACAGGTTGAAAATGTAGAAGATAATGATAAAGAGTAAAAGTAAGAAAATGTGCTTATAAAATTTTATATATTTATTAAAGAAAAGTTGAAAAGGGACGGTCCTTTTTCAACTTTTATTGTTCTTGTTATGAAAATGCATATAAATATTGCAAATAGCCTATAGAATATGCTATAATCCCATGTTAAATACAAGAGTTTTACCAAAGAAAAAAACAATAACTACTAAATTGTAAATAGTAAATAATAAATAAGGTTCTAATGATAGAAGGCACTTTGTGTTTAGTAGAGTGCACCAGGTTTATTCTTTGGGGGAAATAATGAATACGCCAATAGACAAGGAGAGAATTAATTCGTTCTATGAAAAATGCCAAGAATTAAAAAAGAGAATGGACAGTATCTTAGAAAAATTGCGTGTAATTGATCCAATTGAAAATTATCCGCAATATGCAGAACTTGTTTTTAGTTATAATCAATCAGCTAATGAGCTAGAAGAATTATTAGATGGAACAAAAAGGGATAGTATAGCTTTTTTAAAAGAAAACATAGGAGATAATCTTGACGAAAACGTTGATGCAAATGATTTAAGAAAAGCAGTATTGGATATTGCTGTTGAAGATATTACATCAGAAAATTTAAATCGTGTGCAAAATGGAGATATTTATTCTAAAATTAAATCAGAGAAAGATAGACAGCTTAAAAAATATATAATAGATGTGATTAGGAAAAATCCGGGATATGTAATAGCAAAAAAAGGTTGCTTTTATACCTACAATGAAGAGGTCGCGAAAAAGATAAGAGCGCTTGTGGAAGAAAAAGGATTCAATTCAATTAAAGAGGGAAATTTTGGGATTCTGTATATACAGAAAATTAGCGCAATACCAGCATTTATGCTTCAATTGTCAAAGAAAAATATTGGTAGCATAGATTTACATCCATCACCCATTAAAGGATATCCATATATGGTAGAAGATACTAAAATAGATTTTTCAAAACCATTAATACTCACTCGAGAAGAGGGAGAATGTATGGTGGCAAGGAAATCAAAGACCGCTTTCATATTAGACTCAAAAGATTCAAAATATGATAAGTTAGGAACCATCACAATTTCTACAAATAATGGAGACTATGGGGAGTACGGAGATATCAAAATTGAAACAACACCTAGAGCATTAGCAAAACTAGGATTATTATATAGCGATTTAGGTTTTGAAGAATATCCATATGTTATTACTTTACCAGATATTTGGAAAAGAATTGAACGCACATCACCTAAGCTTGTTCCAGGATTTGTTAAAAGATTATACACTAAAAAATTAATTCCATCAGCGACTTCACCAAATGAAGAAAGAATTAGTTTGTAAAAAGAATTGTTTAAAATAGCTAAAACTTATTTATAATAAGGGTTGCAATTGATTTAGAATTGTGATAGAATAAGCGTACTTGAAGGAGATAACACTTTTTCAAGACAAAATACCATATACTTGATTATGGCGAAAACCTCGGCCTATATTCGGTTTATGGCTTATAAAATTAAATAGGAGGTGTCAGTGATGACAAAGGAAAGAAAGCAAGAAATTATTGAAACTTACAGAAGGGATGATTCAGATACAGGTTCTTCTGAAGTTCAAATCGCTTTGCTAACAGAGAGAATCAAGGAATTAACAGAACACTTGAAAGTTCATCAAAAGGATAATCATTCTAGAAGAGGACTTTT
>AUXO015832337.1_pt1 | contig 12685 bp, 14 predicted proteins | sample 768731 | NCBI WGS metagenome assembly AUXO01 (sample SAMN02715735, study PRJNA202380) | gut metagenome | biome: sheep rumen | host: Ovis aries | place: New Zealand: Palmerston North | reverse complement strand
AAGAACAAATACTTGGAATGGAAAAGTAGGATTAATAAGTGCAAGTGACTATGGATATAGTGCTGATTTATCACAGTGTAATCAGACATTAAATAACTACTCAAGTTGTACAAGTTCAAATTGGTTATCTATTGGAAGAGTTTATTGGACAATGTCTTCGAGCGCTGATTTGGAGTATGCTAGCGATGTCTTCTATGTGCTTAACGGTGGCGGCAGTTTGAACGATGGCATTGCTAGCAATGACGGTGCGGTCCGTCCTGCAGTCTTCCTTAAATCAGGCGTATCCATTTCCTCTGGAAATGGTAGTGAGTCTAATCCGTTTGTAATTGAATAGAAAAAAATTATAAATGATAAACAAGAATATTGTTAAGGTGAGTATAGGCTTATTTGAAAATGAAAAATAAACAATTAACTATTGCAATTGTTAAAAAAATATAGTACAATTTAGATATAGGATATGGAGGGCTTTATTATGTTGAATAGAAAAGGTCAGACACTTGTCGAATATGTGCTTATTATATCGTTAATAACGGTACTTGTTATTGGACTTGTTAAAATATTTGGTGGATACCTTCAGGATGCTATTACGAAGATGGGATGTAATGTATCTGGTAAGGAGTATATTGAAGGAGAAAAAGTTGGTAGTGGATATTGCCAAGGTGATGAAAATAGTTTTTTTGAATAAGATAAATCGACATTTGATTTATCTTATTTTTATTATAATAAATCTATGAAAATGTATATAGATTTATTTTTTCTTTTTAATATGGTTATTGATGGTATTATTATAATGGGAGTTAGTTATATCCTTAAGCGGAGAACAAATACTATTAGAATTATTTTATCGAGTTTAATAGGAGGTATTTCTTCATTACTTTTACTTTTTAATATTGATAAAATTGCTATTGAGATATTTAGTATTATTGTTATGTGTATAGTATGCTTTGGATATAAAAATATTAAATATACGATTAAGAATATTTTTTATATGTATATCGTTAGTGTAATACTTGGAGGTCTACTGTATTTATTTAATATTAAGATTGATAATAGTATTATTTATTATTTGGTTATTATTGTTATAGGGGGAGAAGTTACTATCTTATATTGCAAAGAAATGAGTAAACTTAAAAATAATTATAATAATTATTATCAAGTAGACATATACTTTGATAAAGATAATATTTCTCTAATGGGTTTTTTGGATACGGGAAATAATTTATATGATATATATAAGCATAGGCCTATTATTATTGTTAATAAGAAATATGAAAGGGATGATAGATTCTTATTAGTTCCTTATAATACTGTTTCCGGTGATGGGTTACTTAAGTGTGTTAAACCTAAATATATAGTAGTTGATAATAATGTTGTTAGGAATGTGCTAGTAGCGTTTTCTGATAATATTAGGTTTATTGATGGAGTAGATGTTATATTGCATAAAGATGTTATGAAAGGGGAATAATATGTTTAAATTACTTAGAAGTTTAATTAGAAGACTTAATTACTTGTTTTATGTTGGCAGTACGGATATTCTTCCCGAACCATTGTCAAAAGAAGAAGAGGAGAAATATGTTAGTTTATTTTTAAAAGGAGACACTAAGGCTAGAGATAAATTAATTGAACATAATTTAAGACTTGTAGTTTTTTTGGCTAAGAAGTATGAAAATACGAAGATTGATCTAGAAGATTTAGTATCTATTGGAACAATTGGTTTAATTAAGGGAGTTAACACTTATCAGAATGATAAGAATATTAAGCTTGCTACTTATGCTTCTAGATGTATTGATAATGAGATACTAATGTATCTTAGAAAGACAAAAAAGAAGAGAACAGAGGTTTCTTTTGAAGATAGTCTTAGTTTTGATTCGGAGGGAAATGAACTTCATTTAGAGGATGTTTTAGGTACTGATGGGGATATTGTTACTAAGCCCCTTGAAGATGAAAATGATAGATATTTAATGTATAGAGAGGTTAATAAACTTGGTAAAAGGGATAAGGAAATTATTGAACTTAGATATGGTCTTAATGGTAAAAAAGAGATGACACAAAAAGAAGTTGCTAGTTTGCTTGGAATATCTCAATCTTATATTTCAAGGATAGAGAAGAAAGTTATTAAAAGATTGTCTAGTATTATAAAGTTATAAGCACTATTTAGGTGCTTTTATTTTTATGATAGTTCTTGATAAATATTTTTTGTTATAGTATAATATTACTAGATTAATAAGGAGGAATACTATGTTAGAAAAAATTAAAAATTGGATGAGAAATAATAAAGGGTTTTGTGTTGTAATATTACTTTGTTTTGTATTAGCAGCTATTCTTTTGGTTATATTTATTGGAATGTTAACTAGTAAGAGTTCGAATAAATATGGTAATAGACTAAGCGGTATTGAAGATGTAAAAATAGATAAGGAAGTATATGATGGAGTTAAGGAAGAGGTTTTGTCTACTGAAGCTGTAGAGGATGTTAATATTAGATTGCAAGGAAAGATTGTTTATACTACAATTGTATTAAAAGAGGAAACTACTCTTGATAAAGCCAAAGAAATTGCTAGTAATACTTTAGATAATTATAGTGAAGAAGAACTTAAATATTATGATTTTTCTTATTTCTTAAAATGGAATAATGAGGAAGGTATTACTGTTATTACTGGTAATAAGCATAATAATTTTGATTCTATTACATGGATTAAAGATAAGGAGTAGAAGATGAAAAAGAGAAATAATAAGGTTCTTATTTTAACTTTGACGGGTATTGTTTTTATTGTTTTATTAGGTATATTTATTTTAAATTATAGTAAAGATGATTCTTCTTTTTCAATATTAGAGAAAAAGTGGATAAATGATAATAAAAAGAATGTAATAGATGTTAGTGTTTTTAATGATATCCCGATATACGGTAAAAATGGTAATGGTGTTATTTTTGATATTTTAGATAATTTTACTGAAAAATATGGTATTAGCTTTAATAAGGTATCTTATTTTGCTAGTAATAATAATGTTTCTTTAAAAGATAATGCTTTTAGAATCGTTAATAATGTTGTTGACTTAACAGACAATGATATTGTTATTTATAATGATTATTATGTTTTAATTGGTAAAGATAATGTTTCTATTGATTCAATTAAAGATATGGGAAATATTGAGGTGGCAGTATTATCTTCGGATATTGGAGTTGTTTCTAATTATTTAATTGATAATAATATGATTAGCTATTTATCTAAAGAGAGTATAAGTGATATTGAGTTAGCTCTTACTAATGATGAAGTTAAGTATGCTATTATTCCTTATAATATGTATGTTGATGTAATTATTAGAAATGATTTGCATATTTTGATGCACATATCAGATGTTTATAAGAGATATGTTTTGACTATTGGTAATAATACTTTTCGTAATATTATGAAGAAGTATTATCATGGCTTTGAAAAAGATTATCAAAGTATATTTTATAAGGATAGTTTTTTAAATGAATATTTCTTAGATAAAAAAATTAGTGAAGCTGAGAGAATGGGATATAATAGTTCTCCATATAATGTTGGCTATATGACATATATGCCATATGAAGGCGAACAAAATAAGAATATTGTTGGTACTTTATCTAATTACTTGAATTCTTTCGCTGATAATTATGCTGTTGATTTTAATATTATTTATTATGACGATATTGATAAAATGAAAAAAGATTTTTCTAGCGGTGAATTAGATTTGGTTTTTGGTAATTTTAATACTAGTGGACTTAATATTGATGTTATTAAAACGAGATCTTTATTTAGAGAAGAGTACGTGGTATTATCTAAGGATATTTTTAATGTTATGTCTATGAAGAGTTTAATTGGTAAGGAAGTATTTACTATTAAGGATTCGTATTTAAATGATATGGCAACAAGTATGGGTGTATCCTTTAAGGCTTTTAATAATACGGATGATTTATTAAGAAAGATATCTAATAATTCTATTGTTTTAATTGATAAAGATACTTATGAATATTATAAAATAAAAAAATTTAGTGATTTTAATGAATTATATCGTGGAGATCTTCCTTATGAATATGCTTTCTATATAAGAGATGTTAATAAGAATACTATTTTTTCTGAGATGTTTTCTTTCTATGTTGAGACGATTAATTATAATAGTGTTAAATTTAATTATAATTATAATTTAAATAATTATAGTTCTCGTACTGTTTTTGCATTTATTATAACACTTTTGTCAATACTATTATTGATAGGTATATATATTATATTGAAAAAATGGAAAAAGAAAGAGGCTATTATTACTAATAATGATAAATTAAAGTATATTGATTCTATGACTTCTTTAAAAAATAGGAACTATTTGAATTTAAAAATGAAAGAATGGGATGATAATACAATATATCCTCAGGGATTTGTAATAGTCGATCTTAATAATATTAAATATATAAATGATAATCATGGACATGAAGAAGGGGATACTGTTATTAAGAAGGCTGCGAGCATACTTATTGTTAATCAGGAAGCTAATACGGATATTGTTAGAACTGATGGTAATGAGTTCCTTATCTATATGGTTGGATATGATGAACAAGATATTATTAATTATTCTAGAAAAATATATAAGGAACTTAAAAATTTACCATATGGTTTTGGAGCATCAGTAGGATATAGTATGATAGTTGATGATGTTAAAACAGTTGATGATGCAATTAATGAGGCTACTATTGATATGAGAAATAAAAAAGAAATTATGCAAGGAAAAAAATAGTTGAAAAAGGGTATAAAAGAAGTGCTAAAAATTCTAAGTTTAACTGAACTTAGAATTTTACCTTCATACTTATCATATAATTTTGTTTTAGCAATTATTCCGATATTTACAATTATTTTATTAATTGCAAGCTTTTTCTCAATATCAATTGATTCAATTATTAATTTAATAGATGATACTATTCCTAACTATATTAGTAATGTTATTATTGATATTGTTTCTAGTAAGAATTACACTTTATCTATAGGATTACTTAATATATTTACTTTATATGTTTCTTCAAGAGGAATGTATGCTGTTGTAGAAGCTTCTAATAGTTTGTATGGTGTTGATAAAAGAAGTGTTACTAGAGATAGATTGAAATCTGTTATAATTTTGTTATTGCTTGTCTTTTCTCTTTTAGTACTTATACTTATTCCTGTGCTTGGTGGTAAATTGTTAGATTTTTTGAGTAGATATAACATTGTGGCTAATAATATTATTAATATGTATCATGTATTTAAATGGCCAATTACTTTTTGGGTTATATTTGTTAATGTTATATTAATATATATTATGTCTCCATCTGTAAAATTGAAGGTAAGAGATGTTGTGGTAGGAGCTTTTACTACGACAATACTTTGGATTATATTTACTGCTATATTTAGTTATTATCTTACTTATTTTACAAAATTTGATGTTTTATACGGAGGATTATCTAGTGTAATGGTTTTATTAATTTGGATATATTTCTTAAGCTATATTTTAATACTTGGTATTGTTATTAATACTAGAAAGTATAATGCAGATAAAAATAGATAATAATATTTATGATAGTATTACATATGTTTTAATCACGGACTACATATAATGGTAATACTATTGTCTCCTTATATTTTGAAACCTTTTTGGTTTAAGTGAGTTAAATGCTCACTTTTTAAATTGTTTTTATTATTATGAAGGCTATTATGCTTGATAATACTGTTGATAGTATACGGCCTTTTAAATAATTTTTATATTTAATGTTTTCTAATATTGAATAGACTTGAAGATGTATAGATAGCCCACTAAAGGATAAAATGGCTGTAGATATGACTACTTTTATGGTATCATCTAGAGTGAGATTTGAAAGATAAGATAAACCCATGGTCAATTCTAATATACTTTGTATTGTTAATTTTAGGATATTATTTAAATTAAGGATATGGGATAATAATGTTGTAAGTATTATGAACATGGTTATGGTACCTGCAACGAGAAAAAGGGAATTTATTGCTTTAGAAATAGCATCTTTTAAGATAATACCTAGACTTTGATTTTTATCTGGATAATTTATATAATTAGTATTTGGATTATTTTTCTTTCTAAATATTGTTCCAATAATGATATTACTTAATATATTACTAATTAGTATTATTACTGCGTAAGTACTATTTTTTAAATAGAATTTTCCGATTGTTTGAAGTATGAATAATGGGTTAGCAAAATTGCAAAATAGTAAGAGATGTTCTCCTTCATTTGTTGATATTTTATTGGTGTCTACGGCTTTTTTTATAATTACGGCATTAGTGGGGAAACCTGATATTAGTGAGAAAAAAAATATAGTAGTTGCATTTTTACTTATATTAAATAGTTTTGATATGCTATTAGTAATTAATTTTGGAATAATATTGGTAGAGTTATATGTTATTAGAATATCTGATAATACTATCATAGGAAACATTGATGGTACTAAAGTATTATACCAAATATAAAGTGATGATAGAATTGAAGTAGATACTAATTCCTTATTTAGTAATACTAATATTAAAATTATGAACGTTAATATTGAAATAATTTGATTAGAATATTTTTTCATATTTAATTATATGCTATAATAGATTAGAAAAGAAATGGAATGGAATGATAATATGGATTTAAAGAAAATATTAAAGTATAATTATAAGTTTTTATTATTTATTATATTATTATGTTTATTTTTTTATTTAAAACTTCCATATTATGTTATGGCTCCGGGTGGTACAATAAATATTACTGATAGAGTTAATCTATCTGGCTATGAAGAGACTAATGGCTCTATTAATATGCTTTATGTTAGTGAGTATAAGGCTACTCCTGGATTATATTTATATTCGATGATAATGGGGTATGATATAATTAAAAATAATGATAGGAAGATATCTAATGAAAGTATTAAGGAAGTTGAAGATAGAAATAAAATTATGAGAGATAATTCTTTAGATGTTGCTCTTATGGTTGCTTATACTAAAGCTAATAAATTTATTAAAATTAATAATAAAAGGAATGTTATTATAGCTACAACACAGAATAATGGCCTTAAGGTAGGAGACATTATATTAGAGGTGGATAATACTTTAGTAGAGGATGTTTCGGCAATTAAAAAGATAATTAATAATAAAAAGGAAAATGATATAATTACTTTTAAGATACTTAGAGATGGAAAAGAAAAGGAAATAAAAAGTAAAATTTATTTAGAAAATAATACTAAAATAGTTGGTGTTGTAATAATTACTGATTATGATTATGAAATAGAACCTAAGCTTGAAATTAAATTTAGAGATAGTGAGTCTGGTTCCTCGGGAGGTTTGATGCTTACACTTACTATTTATAATGCTTTGGTAAATGAAGATATTATAAAGGGAAGAAAGATATCTGGTACAGGTACTATTTCTTTTGATGGCAGTGTGGGAGAGATAGACGGTATTAAATACAAGATAATGGGAGCTGCAAGTGATAAGATGGATATTGTCTTTGTTCCATCTTCTAATTATGAAGAGGCTATAGCTACCAAAAATAAGTATCACTACAATATGGATATTATTAAAGTTGATACTTTTGATGAGGTATTAGATTATTTAAAAAAATAAAGGAAGCAATTATATTGTTTCTTTTTATTTTTTATATTATAATTATTATGGAATGTAGGAGGAATAATTATGATTTTCAGAAGGCCATATGCTTTTTTAATTAGACATTTTAGATTGATTCATTTAATAATGTTTGTAATGCTTGAATATTCTACTGTGATGGCTAAAAAAATATTTGATTTTTTTAGGGATTATATTACTTATAGTGGTAAAATTGAAGTAATTTCTTCGAATTATAATAGTTATTATATATATATTAGTTTTATTTTAGTAATGATTCTTTCTACCATTATCTATTTTTTAATGAAATATAAATCTAAACCTAGATTATTTTATATAGGGATAATCATATTATGTGTTTTTTCTTCTATTCTTTTTATAATTTCATATTTTAATATTAGGGGACTTGAGTCTACTAGTGTTTCGGGAAGAGAACTTAGATTATATAGAGATATATCGACAATTAATTACGGTATTTTAATAATTATGTCTATTCCAATGTTAATAAGAGGCCTTGGCTTTGATATTAAGAAGTTTAATTTTACTAGTGATTTAAAAGAGCTTAATTTGAATGAAGAGGATAGTGCGGAAGTAGAAGTTTATAACGTTCTTAATTCTAACGCTTTTAAGAGGAATGGTAGGAAATTAATTAGGGAATTTTCATATTATTATAAAGATAATTCTTTGATCATTAATATATTTTTAGTTATTGCAACTATTATTTTAGTATTTGTTTTTCCTGTTAATAGGTATATAATAAATAGAGATTTAAGTGAAGGTGAAATACTTAATACCAAGGATTTTAATTTAAAAGTAAATTGTTCCTATATATCCGAAAGAAATAGGATAAGTAAAGATAATAGTTATGTTATAATAAAAGTTAGTATAATTGGAAAGACGAATAAATATAGTTTGGATTTAGATGAATTTGTATTAAATAGCAAGAATGATGAATATTTTCCTAGTATGAAGTATTATAATTATTTTACTGATATTGGCATTGGTTATAAAGGAGGATATTTAGATATTAATGAGTATAAAGAGTATTTACTTATATATAATATAAATAGTATTGATGCAGATAATGATTTTAAATTAGAATATTTAAATAGCAAGAAAAAAGTAAAACTTAATCTAAAAAAAATAGATTAAGTTTTTTTGTTTACATATATTTGACATATAAATGTTTTAAAATGATGATTTTTTTAAGAAATTTAGAAAAACAGTTTAAAATTTGACCTTCAATGTTTAATACATATTATGAGGAGGTAGAATGCGCAAAAGACTAATTGTGTTACAAGAAGGAGAAAAAGATTGTGGAGCGGCGGCCCTTCTATCAATTATTCGTTTTTATGGAGGTGATATATTATTAGATAGATTGATAGTTTTGACAAAGACAGATAGAGAGGGTACTAATTTTTATAATCTAAGTTTAGCAGCGGAAAGTATTGGCTTAAAATCATTTGCTTATAAAGTTGATAATGATAGTAAGTTAGAGGATATTGGTACTCCTTTTATTGCTCAGATAAATAATAATAATTATATGCATTTTGTTGTAGTATATAAAATAGAAGATACTAAAATTATTATTATGGATCCTTCTAAAGGAAAGGTAGTTATGGAATTATTTGATTTTGTTAACTCTTTTACAGGTAATATTATGCTATTTGAGAAGGATCGAAATCTTCCAGTTTTAACTGGTGAAAAAATATTAAATAAAATAATTATATATGTGTTATTGAAAAATAAGAATATTATTATTTTTATATTTATATTATCGTTTATTTTTACTATTTTTTCAGCAAGTACTTCTTTTTATTCTCAGGTAATTTTTGATTACGTAATAGATAGTACTACTAGTAATATTGCTATTATAACATTATTGTTCTCTATTTTGTATATTGTTAAGATAGTAACTAGTTATGTAAGAAATTATCTTCTTCTATTTTTAAATCAGAAATTAGATATTAGTATAATTCTTAGTACTTTTACGAAAACAATTTTACTTCCTTATTACTATTATAAGAATAAGACTACTGGTGAAGTTTTATCTAGATTAACAGATTTGTTCTCTTTGAAATCATTTATTTCTAAGGTAATAGTGGGTATTTTCTTAGATACGATTATCTTTATTATTTCCTTTATATTTTTTTCATTTATTAATAAAAAGATTTTGTTTATTATTTGTTTAATTATATTTATATATTTATTGATACTTTTGTTATTTAATTATCCAATAAAGATAAGTACTATTAAGGAACAGGAATGTAGTGCTTTAACTAATAGTGCCATTATTGAAGCTGTTAGTTCTTATGAGACGATAAAAAATCTTAATATTGAGGATACTACTATTTTAAATTTTTCTAAATTATATTCATCATTATTAAATACTGTATATAAGAAAAATGAGGTTATTAATCTAATACAATTATTTAAAGACTTAATAACAGATATTGGCTTATTAATGGTTAGTTATTTTAGTATAAGGTTAATTTTTAATAATTCTTTAACAATGGGTAATTATTTAACTATAACGTTTTTATCTAGTTATTTGATCTATCCAATAAAAAATATAGTAGATATTTTGAATGAATATCACTATGTAAAGAATTCCATTATAAGAGCTAATAATTTATTAAATGTTAAGGAGGAGATATTTGATGGTAATAAGTTAGAAGTTAAAGGAAATATAATTATTAAAAATTTATTATACTCTTATAATAATAAAAATAATTTACTCGATAATATAAGTTTTTATATTAATGAAAGAGATAGAGTACTTATAATGGGAGACTCTGGTGTAGGCAAAAGTACTATATTAAAACTTATATATAAGTATTTTGATGTTGAACGAGATATGATATTTATAAATAATTATGATATAAATGATTATAGTCTTAGTGATATAAGAAAAAATATTACTTATATTTCACAATGTGAATCTATTTTTACGGGAACGATTAGAAATAATATTATGTTAGATAGGAATATAAGTGAGGAAGAATTTTTAAAGGTATGCAAAATTACTTATGTAGATGATATTGTAAGGGATAACTTATTAGGATATGATTATAGGCTTGAAGAGAATGGAGTAAATTTATCAGGAGGTCAAAGGCAGAGAATAGTCTTAGCTAGAGGTCTACTTAAAAATGGTAATATTATTATGATTGATGAAGGTTTAAATGAAATTGATGTTAATTTGGAAAGGAAGATTATTCAAAATATTTTTAATGAATATAAGGATAAGACTTTTATTATTATTTCTCATCGGAAAGATAATATGGATTTATATAATAGAATGATTGTAATTGATAAAAATGCAGCTAAAAATTATGTAAGGGGGGATATATGAAATATTATATAGGTAGCGGAATTATATTTAGTAGAAGGGTTGAGCCTTTAATATATATGTATATAATGATAATAATAGTGATAGCACTTTCCTTAATTATGTTTATGACTCTATTTCATTATAAGTTATATTATAAAGTAAAAGGTATAGTTCAATTTGATGATGAGAAATATTATATAAGATTATATATTCCTTTAGATAAAATTAGTTATTTAACCTCTAATGATGTTGTGATGATTGATAAGAGAGAATTTAATTACAAGATTATATCGGTAGATGAAAATTTTTTTACTGATAATAGTACAACATATCAGATAATAAATATTGAGATAGATATTCCTTTGAAATATAATATTAATAATTTAAGTTTAGATCTTCACTTTTTAAAAGAGAATAAAAGAGTAATTGATTATATTATGAGGAGGTAAAAATGAAAAAATTAAATAAAGAACAAATGAAAAAAATAGAAGGAGGTGCTTCTCCGGTAGTAGTTTCAAGTATTATTGGAGTTGTTATCACTTTCTTAATAGGTATATTTCATGGATATTCAAATCCAGAGGCGTGTAGAAATTAAAAAAGGAGATTTATATGAGAAAGTTAAAAATAGAAGAAATGAAAAATGTTAGTGGTGGAACTAGTATTAGTGCTGCGATGATGGGAGCTATTTATAAAGTTGTTGAAACTATTTATAATTTAGGAGATGCTCTAGGCAGTTCAATAAGAAGAATTATTGAAGGTAAAAATTGTAGTTTATAATAATAAGAGGGATAACCCTCTTATTAATTTTTTGATTGTTATATCATGTGAATTATTACTATATGGTTAAAACAATTAATTTAGTTAATAATTTTAATATAAAGATTTTAATTTTGACCCTTATAATGATTTGAGAAAGAATTAATCAAAGTGTTAGATAAAATGAATATTAAATATTACTGAAGTATTAAAGAATTAAATATTGATAAGAACAAATTATACTTCCTACAAACTAAAGAATATGATCATGAAAATGATAGTAGTAATGTTATTTATATCGAACTTGATTGATATAAATTTTTGTTTATGGTAGATGCATCAAGTATTACAGAAAATTATTAATGAGTATAATTTACCAGATATTGATGTTTTAAAAGAAGAACATCGTAGAAGTAAGACAAGTAGTAGTGAAGAGTTCAACTTTGAAATAGATCAAAAATATTCAATGATATCAGTAGGTAAAAATAATAGATATGGTCATCCAAATAAAGAAGTATTAGATAATTTAAAAAACAGTAAAATATATAGAACAGATCAAGATGGGAGTATTATGTTTAAAATTAAAAATAGTAAATTAAAAATAGAGACTTGTAGTCCGTAGAAAGGAAGATGATAAAATGAATGAAATAAAAGAATACACAGAAAAAATATTTGAAGATATAAAACATATAGATGAATTAGGTAATGAGTATTGGTTAGCAAGAGAATTACAAAGTATTTTAGGATACAATCAGTGGAGAAGTATAAATGATTTAATTGTAAGAGCTATATCAGCATGTAAAGAAAGCAAATATAATATTGATGACCATTTTGCGTTGTACCGCAAAATGGTTGATATAGGATCTAAAACAACAAGAAAAATTATAGATTATAAACTATCTAGATATGCATGCTATTTAATTGTAATGAATGGAAATCCTCAAAAAGAAATAATAGCTTTAGGTCAAACTTATTTCGCTAT
>AUXO016601817.1_pt1 | contig 12687 bp, 11 predicted proteins | sample 768731 | NCBI WGS metagenome assembly AUXO01 (sample SAMN02715735, study PRJNA202380) | gut metagenome | biome: sheep rumen | host: Ovis aries | place: New Zealand: Palmerston North | reverse complement strand
GGGAGATTCGAACTCTCGACCTGCCGGGTATGAACCGGATGCTCTAGCCAACTGAGCTACCTCGCCAAATGTAGACAAGTGATATTATAAAGCTTTTTTTTTACTTTGTCAAGATAAAAAAATATATATACATATCGCAAAAATATTGAATTTTTATAATCTTTTGTATATAATGCTATCTGTGAAAAAGTATGATTTTTCAAAGGATAATCATATGGGATGTTATTATAGAAAGGAAATATTATTATGAAGACAGTATTGGTTAGGTCATTATTTAAAGAATCAAGTAAATATTATGACAAAGAAGTTAAAGTTCAAGGATGGGTTAGAACAGTTAGAGATTCTAAAAATATTGGATTTATTGAATTAAATGATGGGAGTTTTTTCAAAAATATTCAAATTGTTTATGAGAATAATTTAAATAATTTTGAGGAAATTTCTAAATTAACAATTGCTTCTTCTATAGAGGTAGTTGGAAAATTTATTAAAACAGATAATTCAAAACAACCATTTGAAATTCATAGTACAGAAATAAAGATTTTAAATGTTGCTGATAATGATTTTCCACTTCAAAAGAAAAGAGCATCATTTGAGTATTTGAGAACAATAGCACATTTAAGACCTAGAACCAACACTTTCAATGCTGTTTTCAGAGTGAGATCTGTGTTATCATATGCAATTCATAAGTTTTTCCAAGAGCAAGGTTTTGTATATGTGCATACTCCAATACTAACTGGCAGTGATGCTGAAGGTGCTGGAGAAATGTTTAATGTAAATAATTTCGATTTAGCAAATGTGCCAAAGGATGAAGATGGGAATGTTGATTATACTAAAGACTTTTTTGGAAAGTCAGCACATTTGACTGTTAGTGGTCAATTAAATGTTGAAACATATTCAGCAGCGTTTAGAAATGTATATACATTTGGACCAACATTTAGAGCAGAAAACTCTAATACTGTAAAGCATGCAGCAGAGTTTTGGATGATTGAACCAGAGTTGAGCTTTGCTGATTTAAATGCAGATATGGATTGCGCAGAAGCAATGGTAAAATATATTATAAAATATGTATTAGATAATTGCCCAGAGGAAATGGAATTCTTTAATAACTTTATTGATAACACATTATTAGAAAGATTAGATAATGTAATTAATTCTGATTTTGGAAGAATTACATATACAGATGCGGTTAAAGAATTAGAAAAGCATAATAAAGAATTCGAATTTCCAGTATCATGGGGAATAGATTTACAAACAGAGCATGAGAGATTTTTAAGTGAAAAAATCTTTAAAAAGCCAGTGTTTGTTACCGATTATCCAGCTGAAATTAAAGCTTTTTATATGAAAGCAAATCCAGATGGTAAAACAGTAGCCGCAGCTGACTTATTGGCACCTGGAATTGGCGAAATAATTGGCGGAAGTCAAAGAGAAGATAATTTCGAAGTATTAGATAAGAAAATGACAGATTTAAAAATGAACAAAGAAGACTATTGGTGGTATCTAGATCTTAGAAGATATGGTTCTGTACCACATGCAGGATTTGGATTGGGATTTGAAAGAATGATGATGTACTTGACTGGAATGGCAAATATTCGTGATGTAATTCCGTTCCCAAGAACCCCTAAAAATTGTGAATTCTAAAATTTAAGGAGTGCAAATGGATAATAATGATGAAAATAATCAAGAATTAAATAATCAATATATAGACAATAGTATTAATGATTCAAATGTTGATGAAGAACTTGATGAAATAAGATTTCAAAAAATAACTGATGAAGCCATGCGTGCAAATGAAAAATTATTGTCTCTTGAGGATATAATAGCTGATCCAGAGCATCAATTGACTATTATTTATGGTGATGATTCAATTTTAAATATTTCTAAGGTTGGGGATATTATGAATGATATGCGCCCTATAACGACTGATAAAAAAGTTTTAACACCTAACAATATCCTTATTCCTCAAACTAACAAAGCTTTAAAAGAGATTAGTAGCGATCCAAATGGATTTGTGTCAGTTGGAGTTTATAGTGGAATTATTATTCCAAACACGCCTACTAAAGAAGAAAGTAATGTTGTTAATGGTAGTGTTCAAAGTAAGCAATTTAACAATGCTGCATCTGATCAACTAGTTGATGAGAGTAACTCTGGGGAAAGTGATGGAAATAATAGAATTGCTCAAAACTATAGTTCAGAAGTTATTGATGCTAACACATATGATAAGAATGATATGAACAAAAGCACTGACGAAAATAAATAAAAAATTAATAAGGATAGTAGCATGGATTTAAATAAAACACAAGCTATAATTGAAGCAATGCTGTTCTCAAGTGGAAGAGAAATTTCTACAAAAGAAATAATGAATATTTTAGAAATTGGTGCGGAAGATATTGAAAGAATTATGCAAAACATGAAGTTGAAGTATGAAGCGGAAAGCAGTGGTATTGAACTTGTCAGAGTTGAAGATTCATATCAATTGTGTACCAAAAAAGAACTACATGAATACTTATATCCAATTTTTGATAGTAAATCAAAGCCATCTATTTCTACTGCTGCTCTAGAAACATTATCTATTATTGCCTACAATCCAAGGATATCTAGAGCGGAAATAGAGTCTATTAGAGGTGTAAATTCAGATGGAACAATATATAAGTTGCTTGATTATGGATTAATTAAAGAAGATGGAAAATTAGATATTTTAGGAAAGCCAATGTCATATAAAGTGACTCATGATTTTATGAAATTGTTTGGTATTTCATCATTAGATGAATTACCAGATCTTCCAAGATATAGATTAGATGAGAATGAACAAATTGTTGTCGATGATATTATTGAGGCTCCAATACCCGAAAAGGGTGCAGAAGATGTTGAAGAAAATAAAGATAAATCAATAATATCGGAGGAGAATAATAATGAGTAATAATAAAGATGAATTTGTAAAAGAGATTACAAATATAGATGAAGATTTTGCACAATGGTATACAGATATTGTAAGAAAAGCTGAATTGGCTGATTACACAGATACCAAAGGATGTATAGCAATTAGACCTTATGGATTTGCTATTTGGGAGAATATACAAAAGTATGCTGATGATTTATTTAAAAAATCAGGAGTTCAAAATGTTAGTTTCCCATTACTTATTCCAGAAAGTTTATTAGAAAAAGAAAAAGATCATGTTGAAGGTTTTGCACCTGAAGTTGCATGGGTTACTGAAGCTGGAGGAGAAAAATTAGATGAGAGATTATGCATAAGACCTACTTCAGAAACAATAATTACAACAATGTACGCAAAATGGCTTAGCTCATGGAGAGATTTACCTTTTGTATATAATCAATGGTGTAACGTATTAAGATGGGAAAAAGAGACAAGACCATTTTTACGTTCGAGAGAGTTTTTGTGGCAAGAGGGACATACAATACACGAAACAGCGGAAGAGGCTAAAGAGAGAACATTAAAAATGTTAGAAATATATGTTAGTGTATGTGAAGATTTTCTTGCGATTCCAGTATTACAAGGAATTAAAACCGAATCAGAAAAATTTGCCGGAGCTGATGAAACATATACAATGGAATCAATGACTTATGATGGAAAAGCTTTACAATCTGGAACATCTCATTACTTCGGACAAAATTTTACAAAACCGTTCGAGGTTAAATTCCAAAATAGAGATGGAAAGTTAGAATATGCTTATCAAACATCATGGGGAATTTCTACTAGATTAATTGGAGCAATTATTATGGCTCATGGTGATAATAGAGGATTGAAATTGCCACCAAAAGTAGCACCAATTCAAGTTGAAATTATTCCAATTGCCATGCATAAAGAAGGCGTAACAGAGAAAGTTACTGAAGTTTATGAGAGATTAAAAGATAAGTTTAGAGTACATTCTGATTTTAGAACGCAAGTAACACCAGGCGTAAAGTTTAATGATTGTGAAATGAGAGGAATCCCACTAAGATTAGAAATGGGACCAAGAGATATTGAAAATAATGAATGTGTACTAGTAAGGCGTGATACATCAGAAAAAATAAGTGTTAAACTTGATGAATTAGAAGAGAATATTACTCGTTTATTGGATGAAATTCAAAAAAATCTATTTAATATAGCTAAAGATAGAATGGAAAAGAAGACAAAGGATGCACATACTTTAGAAGAATTTCAAAAAATAATGAATGAAGAGCAAGGATTCATCAGAGCAATGTGGTGCGGAAGTGAAGAATGTGAAAAAACAATCAAAGATTTGACTGCAGCAAAATCAAGATGTATGCCATTTGAACAAGAAAAGATAGATGATAAATGTGTATGTTGCGGAAAGCCAGCTAATAAATTAGTAATTTGGGCTAGACAATATTAATAAATAAGATAAACAAATGAGAAGGGAAAATAAACATGGGATTTTTAAAAAAGAATGAAGAATTTGATTTTTATAGCAGAACAAATTTGAAATCATATAATCTTGATGGAAAGATTAGATATCAATTAAAAATGCTTGATGGATTAGATTCATTTACACGTCGACACTCTGAAGATGTTGCCAATGTAACATGTAGATTATGTGAGTATTTAAATATGGATGAAGGCTTTACCATATATGCAACCACTTGTGCATATTTACATGATATTGGAAAAATGTTTATTCCACCTTCAATTTTGCAAAAGCCTTCTAGGCTAACAGAAGAAGAGTTTCAAGTCATGAAAACCCATACAACAATAGGATATAAAATGTGTATGGAAGATCCAAAATTAAGACCATATGCAGCAGGTCCATTATTTCATCATGAGGCACTAAATGGTAAAGGATATCCAAATGGAATTAAAGGACAACAAATTCCATATGAAGCACAGATTATAAGAGTTGCGGATGAATATGATGCAATAACATCTAAACGTCAATATAAGAGCCACGTTGGAATAATTCAAACATTAGAAATCCTAATAGATGAAACTAAGCCACCAAAAGATGCTGTAGATGATTTAAATATACTACGTCAGGAAGCAAAAGTGGGGAAGATCGACAAGAAAATTCTAAAATGTCTATTTAGAGTTGTATTAGATGATACTGAATATGAAATTGCTACAAGAAGTGACTACTTAGATTTTATCAAGAAGGAAATAAGAAGATTAAAACCAGCGGAGCCATATTATAATAGAATGATTAAAGCAACTAATGAAAAGAAAAAAGAGTATTATAGGCAAGGCGTTCAAATGTATTTGACTGGTCAAGAAAAACCGGAAGAATTAATGCAAGAAATACAAGAACTTCAAGATGCATATCAAGCAAGAAGAGAACATTTGAAAAAATTGGAAAAAGAAAGAAGTGCAATTAAACGTTTAACAGTTTAAGTTTGACTTTTACAAAAGAACATTAGAGTATTCACATTATTATATAAGGAAAAAAAGAAATGTATTTAAAAAGATTAGAAATGTACGGTTTTAAATCTTTTGCCGAGAAAACAGTGCTGGAATTTATTCCTGGAATAACAACAGTAATAGGACCAAATGGTTCGGGCAAAAGCAATATTTCAGACTGTATTCGATGGATCTTAGGAGAGCAAAGTATTAAAAATTTAAGAGGTACAAAATCTGAAGATATCATCTTTTCTGGAACCCAAAATAGAAAAGCATTAGGATTTGCAGAGGGTTCCTTAATTTTTGATAACTCAGATGGAAGATTACCTATCGAATATAGTGAAGTAACAATAACCAGAAAAATATATAGAAGCGGAGAGACGGGGTATTTCATAAATAAAGCGCCATGTAGATTAAAAGATATCATTGAACTATTCATGGATACAGGAATAGGAAAAGATGGATATTCAATTATTGGGCAAGGTAAGATTGATGAAATTTTAAGCAATAAATCAGAAGACAGAAGACATATATTTGAAGAGGCGGCCGGCATTGTAAAATATAGAGTTAGAAAGAATGAGTCTGAAAAAAAACTAGAGCAAACCAAAATAAATTTACTTCGTATAAATGATATTATCCAAGAAATAGAAAATAATATTGAACCACTAAAACTAGCTTCTGAAAAAGCTAAACATTACTTGAACTTGAGAGAAGAATTAAAAGGCATTGAGGTTGGACTATTTTTATATAATATTGATGATTTTAAGAAGAAGATTGCTAAGGTTGAAGAAGATGAACAGGTTTATACTGACCAAATAGGTGACTCAGAAAATGAGATAAAGCAACTTGAAGAAGAAAGAAATAAGATTAAAGAGCAAATCAATTTCTTGATTGATCAAATTGAAAAAATGCAAAGCATGAGCTTTGAGGGTGAAAAAAAGAAAGAGCAATATTTATCAGATATCGGAATTTTCCAAGAAAGAATAGCAAATAATAATAATAACAAAGCTAGATATGAAAAAGAAATTGAAGAAATAGATGAAAAAAATACAAATTTAGAAGATGAAAAAACTACTAAATTAAGCAGAAAAACCTCACTTAAAGAGAATAAAGAAAAGTTTGAAAAAGAGTTAAAAGAGAAGGAAGCAGAGCTTGCTAAATATACATCAACTCTTTCTGAAAAAGCAAAAGAAATCGAAAGCAAGAAAAGTATTGTTGAGAGGAATATTGATAATAAATTTGAATTAGGCAATCAATTAAGTACTGAAAAAGCGAATTATGAAAATTTTGAAAAACAATATAAAAGCTTGCAAGATGAACTATCAAGTATCATTTCAGAATTAGATAAAGTAAATGAAAAACGCAGTGAGCTAGAAAATGGTTTTATAGTAGCCGAAAGAGAAAAAGATAAGTTATTAACCAAGATTAATGGTATCATGACAGAAAAATCTAGTACTGAAGAGCAATTATCTAATTTTGAAAAAGATATAAATAGCAAAGAATCAGCACTTAGGTTAAAACAAACTCGTCGCGATTTCTTAATTGAAACCGAAAAAGAAAAAGAAGGATACACTAAGAGCGTTAAGCTTTTATTAAATGAAATAGAAGATAATAAAGAATACAGCAAGGGAGTGCATGGGACACTTGGTGATTTAATATCTGTTAATGAAAAATATCAAACAGCAATTGAGATAGCACTTGGTGGAAGTATACAAAATATAGTAACTGATTCTGAAAATGAGGCAAAGAGATTGGTCCAATTACTAAAGGATAAAAACTTGGGTAGAGTATCATTCTTACCAATTACTACAGTAAAAGGAAATAAGTTAGCCAAAATTAACACTAATATAATTGCGGGAATAGACGGAATAGCCTCTGATTTAATCGGATATAACAAAACATATGATGGAATAATTCAAAGTTTATTAGGAAGAACAGTTATTGTTGATAATATGAGTAATGCCATAGAGCTTGCCAAAGCAAATAATTACAGCTTTAGAATAGTTACTCTGGAAGGCGATGTAGTGAGCAATACAGGCTCTATAACGGGTGGTTCTATTCAAAAGAAAACTGTTAATATATTGGGTAGAAAAAAAGAAATTGATGCACTATCTAATGAAATAAAAGAACTAGAAGCAGAGATACAAAAAATTCAAATTAAAAAGGCAGAGTTCCAAAATAGCATATCAAGCAAACTTAAAGAATATGAACAAATGCAAGAAGAGCAAAAAATAATTGAAATTCGTTATGCAACAGAAAAAGAGAGAATGGATAATATAAATAACGAATTAGCTAAAATTAAAAATAAACGCGATCTTGCTAAAGAGAATATTGCAAAAAATGAGGCTGAAAAGGCACAATGTTTAAAGTTACAAAATGAGCTAAAGCAGAAAATTGAAGCAATAGAAGAAGAAAATGAAAAACTAAATAAAGAAATAAGCAATTACAATGACGCTAATAAAGAAAATAGAGAGTATATTGACAATTTAAATTTTGATATAACCAATTTAAAGGTTTCTGTTAGTTCTTTTGATGAAAGTGAAACTTCAATTGATGAGTTTGTTAATAGAATTAATCAAGATATAAAAAATAACAATGCGGCAAGAGAGAACAAAAATAAGCAGATTTCAAAAATTGAAAATGACAACGATAAATTGAATGAAAAGATTGAAAAGACTAAAAAGCAAATCGATGAATTAATTGAACAAATTTCTAATAGCGGTAATGATGTAGAAAAACTTAAAGAAGATAAGAAAAATCAATCCACAAAACTTGAAGAGATAGAAAATAGTATAGAAGAGAAGCGTGATGGCATAGAAGAACTAAAAAATGCATATAATAGATTGGATTTAAGAAAATCTAAATTAGAGTTGGAAGTAAATCAAGTAATAAGCAAGATGTGGGATGAATACGAATTGACTCCTAATAATACAGATGGAATCGAAATGATAACAGAACCAGTTAAAGTTCAAAAGCAAGTAAATCAACTACGTGAAGAAATCAAAGAATTAGGAAGTGTTAATATTGATTCTATCAAAGAGTATGCTGATACAAAACAAAGATATGATTTCTTATGCGAACAACGATCAGATTTAGAGGCTTCATCTTCTAAATTGAGAAAGATTATCACTGAGATGACAAATACGATGAAAAAACAATTCTCGTCAAAATTTAAGATAATTAATAAAAACTTTGGAGAAGTATTTAAAGAATTGTTTGGCGGAGGAAAAGCAAGTCTGATTTTAGATGATGAATCTAATATATTAGAATGTGGTATAGATATTCAAGTTCAACCGCCAGGTAAAAAGTTACAAAGTATGTCATTATTATCTGGAGGCGAGAGAGCGTTTACAGCTATAGCTTTGCTATTTGCCATACTAAAAATAAATCCATCACCATTTTGTGTACTTGATGAAATAGAGGCTGCATTGGATGATGTTAACGTATTAAGGTTTGCTAATTACTTAAAACATTATACAGACTCAACTCAATTCTTAGTTATTACACATAGAAAAGGAACCATGGAGGCAGCTGACACAGTATATGGTATAACAATGGAAGAAAAAGGTATATCTAAGTTATTATCACTGAAATTGAAATAAGAGTCTAAATAAAAAGTAGTAGATGATAAATTTACTACTTTTTTGTTATTATAGAAGTATAACAATCATAGAAATAAAGCATCTAAATATGTTAACAGTATAATTATTTTATGTACACTATTATAATTATTATGTACACTAAAAAAGAAACTCTTATTTCCCCAAAAAGAGAAGATTTTTTTAAAATAAAAAATATCAAAAAACAAAACAGGTAGGAAAAAAGAGCAAAAAAGAGAATAAGCGAGCATAAGAGAGTAAAAAATATAGTGAGTTTGCGAGAGGGAGGTTATGAAAAAATAAAAAATACTCTTCCAAGTATGAGCCAAATTTTCGATTTGATTTGAGAAAATAAAACATTTATAATATCACTTATGTTGTCTAAAACGCTTGATACTATAATAAAAAGCGGTTCAAAACGACGAAAACATAAGAAAATTAAATAGATAGGGAGATGGTTTTTTATTTTAAAAAGGAAGTTAAAATTATACACAAAGGATTGTTTAAAATTAATACTTGTTTCAATTATGGCGATTATAATTATTTCTGGAATTATTCTACTTAGATATAAACCAGTATATGAGGTTTCAATTGCAGGACAGACTGTAGGGTTTGTTTCAAGTAAAGAACAATTCGAATCAGAAGTAACTGATTATATAAATGATACAACTGGAAATGTTGCATTTGTAGAATTAATTGATGAACCACAATATGAGTACATATTATTAGGAAGAAGTGAAAAAACAACTGAGAATGATGTACTAAATTGTGTGAAAGATCATTCAAGCATTACATACAAAACATATGCTATATCAATTGATGGCGAGAAAAAGACTGAGGTTTCAACTGAAGAAGAGGCTAATAAGATAATTGCTGAAATTAAACAAAATACACAAGAAGGAGTTAATATTGATTTTGGTATTAATGTAGAATATTCATCAAAATTAGCTTTAAGTTCTTCAGAAGAAGCATTAGCATCATTAAATACAATTAAGGACCAAAAAGTTGCAGAATATAAAGAGGCACAAAGAAAGGCTGCTGAAGAAGCTGCTAAAAAAGCTGCAGCTCAAAATTCAACCTTTTTTGGTTCATATGTTCCAACAACAACTCTTGCATCTGCAGGAGATATTGGAAATCTTCACCTAAAAGCACCAGTATCAGGAATGATTAGCTCAAGATTTGGAGATCGTAGTGGTGTGAGAAGATATACTCATACAGGAACAGATATTGCAGCACCTATGGGAACAGCAGTAACTGCAGCTGCAGCTGGTACAGTGGCACAAGCAGGATGGAATGGTTCATATGGGAATTGCATTATTATTAATCATGCTAGTGGGGTGCAAACATGGTATGCTCACTTAAGTAAAATGAATGTTAGTGTTGGACAACAAGTAGATACATCAACAGTAATAGGAAATGTAGGTTCAACAGGAAATTCAACAGGCCCACACTTACATTTAGAAATAAGAATAAATGGAACACCTGTGAATCCACAGAATTATTTGTATAAATAGAATTAAAAAGACTTATGATATGCTAGATATGGCTAAATCATAAGTCTTTTTGTATAATAATACTTAAATTGTAGATATATAAATGTCTCCTTCGAGTTTTAGTGTTATTGCTTTGTAATATTTGTAAAGAAAATTAAATATCTATGCAAAATATGGTTGACAAAAAAATAATTATATTGTAAAAATAATATATAGCCAATGATTGAAGGAGAACTAAAGATGGAGAATTTTGAAATAAATGAAATCGAAGAAGAAAATGGTTCAACAAAGAACTGGTTGACAACCTTATTATTATGTTGGTTTTTTGGTTTCCTAGGCATTCATAGATTTTATGCTGGAAAAATCACAACAGGATTCTACTTCTTTTTCGCTACCATTGCGTCAATACTAGCGATGATGGTTGATGTATATCTTGGAGCTTTTGCATTGGTTTGGGTAGGAACAGCAGTTGTTTGGGATTTTTGTACAATTGCTTTCAAAGAATTCAAAGATTGCTATGGAAAAGTAATAAATTCAAGCAAATTAAACTAATATAAGTTATTTAAGGCGAGTTGTTAATGATAATGATTTGCCTTTTATTATTATGTGTAAATAAAAAGTATCAAAAATCTAAATGGAGGTATTGTTATGGCTGAGAAAGACGAAAAAAAAGAGAAAAAAGTAAATACAGCAGAAGAAAAAGAAAAAACTACAAAGAAGACAAAAGAGGCAAGTGCAGCCGACACTAAAAAAGCCACAAAACAAGAAAAAAATGGGGATCCAAAAGAAACGAAAGAAGCAAAATTTACTGATGATGTTAAGGAGAAAATTGAGAAAGTGGAAGAAAAGATAAAGATAGATAAAGAAGAAATAAAAAATGAAACAAAAGAAACTGTAAATCAAGTAAAAGATGTTTTTAAAAATGGTGATTTTAAAGAAAAAACAACCGATGCAACCAATTTCTTGAAGGCTGTTGTTTCAAATCCTTTTGAAGCAATTGAAGAAATTGCAACAGAAAAAAATGATGTTTTTCCTAAAGCAGTATTATTAATTGTATTATATACAGCACTTATTTTTGTAGCTAGATTTATTAATATAATAAGAGGAAGTGGATATCATTCTGGACATAGCTTTTCTGAATTTGTTTCATCATTAACAAGTCCATTATTATATATACTTGCAACATCATGTATAATATTTGTTTTTAATAGAGTTACAAAATCAGATAATAAGAAAATGACAACAATTATTTCTACAGTAACAACGTGTTATATACCAATTATTGTAGCTGCTGCTTTAAAAGTGGTATTATCTATATTTACTGATTTGGGAGTGGTTTTAAATCCACTAATGGCAGCATCAAGAGCTATAGCTATAATATTATTATATTTTGGAGTTAAGAATATACTTGATGAGAATGACGATAAGCAATATATGTTAAAATTTTTCTGCATATATGCAATAATCCAATTTGTTGTTTTATTATTATCAAATGTAGCAATTATTTTCAGTATGGCTAATATTTAATTGATATTTGATTAAAAAATACAAATTGTTAATAAATGAGAGGTAATTACACTTAAAGTGATTATCTCTTTTTTTGACAAAAAAAACTAAGTATGAATAAAAATAATTTCCAATAAACACAACCATTTATTGATTTTTTAGGATGTAGAGTATATAATGTGAATGTTATTTTTAAGGAGGAATAAAGATGTCAGTTAGTGAAGATGAAATAAGAAAAGTAGCAGATTTGGCAGATTTAAATTTGACACAAGCAGAAATAAAACAATATGCAATTGATATGAATGATATCTTAGAATTCATGGAAGTATTAGATGGTGTTGATGTATCTAATCAAAAGGTTGTATTAGATTCTCAAGAAAGATATAACCACTTGAGAAAAGACGAAGTTAAACCACATCTATCTCAAGAAGAAGCATTAAAAAATGCACCAAGCCAAGAAGAAGGAATGTTCCACCTTCCAAAAGTTATTAAATCATAGGGGACGGTCCTTTTTTGACGCGTGATATATATAAATTATAGCTTTATTTTAAGCGAGATTGCGTGATAAATTTATTTTGGTGAAATTATAACCATATTAGATGAACAAATAAAAAGAGAGGTTTATAATGGAATTATTTGATAAAACGATTTCTGAAATGTCAGAAATGCTAAATAGTGGAAAAATCACTTCTGAAGAATTAGTAAATCAATTTTTTGACAGAATTGATGAAAAAGAAGGAGA
>AUXO016401768.1_pt1 | contig 12687 bp, 7 predicted proteins | sample 768731 | NCBI WGS metagenome assembly AUXO01 (sample SAMN02715735, study PRJNA202380) | gut metagenome | biome: sheep rumen | host: Ovis aries | place: New Zealand: Palmerston North | reverse complement strand
GGAATACTCAGAGCATCTGCTTCCTCATCAAGCTTTAATGTAACATCTGCTTCCAGACCGACAATCAATTTGTCAGTAGTATCAATCTTGATCTCGACAACAGCCTTAGCCTTTCCGCTTGCATCATTTTCAGCCGTCTGCTGAATCTTTGAAACCTTGCCGCTATAGACCTTATCTCCTATTCTTATCTCAGCCATCTGCCCTTCTTTAATAGAAGCCACATCATATTTTGAAACCTTCATTTTGACAACATAGTCATCATCGGTTTCGATAACAACCATAGGCGCACCTTTCTCTACAGCAGCACCCTTGTCCACATAGCAGGCAGTAACTATTCCGTCACTTGTTGCCGATGTTCCGGCTTTTGCTTTGTTAAGTTCCTTTTCAACATTGGCGAGATTCTGATCATACAGCATAACCTGCTGTTCTCTGCCGTAAATGTCTCCATTACTCAAAAGCATGGTCTGAGCAAATTCCTTCTGACTCTTTGCTTCATTCCAGATTTTCAGAACTGTTTCCATGTTGGCCTGAAGTTCCAGATACTTCTCGTGATTTTCAGGATTCATGCCTTCTACAGGAAGTGTCAGCTTGTCTACCTGAATATCAGACAGCTCTCTCTGAAGCTTTACGATCTGTTCATGAAGATCGGTAGCCTTATCTACCTTTTTATCAATCCTGTTTTTTCTGCTGCTTTCTCGATCGTTATCATCGTACTCATCCTCTGACAGGAGCTCGATTTTCTTGAGTTCTACTTCCACCTGAGCCAGATCCTGCTGCTTTTCCGCTATTCTTGCCTGGAGCTTCAACTCATCAGATTCGTACTCCTTCAAGCTCTGTGTAATAAAACGATCCTCCTTGTAGGTTTCATTGCTGAGCTTCCGCATTTCCTGTTCCAATGATGTATAAGTCATGGCACAATTGTTGATCTGAGCAGTAGCATCATTCATCATTTTCTCATACTTTGCCTTTTTGCTCTTATCAGCATCCAGAATCAGCTTGCTGTATTCAGCTTCTGTCTTGGCATACTGCGCCTGCCGTTCATGAGAATCCACAACATAGTCAACAAGCTTATCACCTACGGATACTCTGTCACCGACCTGAACGTTTCTTGAGTCAACAACTCCGGTAACATCAGCGTACACAGTAGTGGATTTGTTTCCGGACACTCTTCCTGTACCATTTACTTCAGGTGATATCGTATTCTTCCCTGCTACCACAACTATAAGAGTTTCCGGCTGCATGCAGTACCATACTCCTCCGGCTATGGCGCCAATGATGATCAACCCTAATACAACCCTTTTTACATATTTAATCATCACTCTACTCCTTTCAGGGCTTCAACCATGTTTATGCTCTTCACTCTCGAAGATATGACGGAATTAACTACTCCGGACAAGACAAAAGAAACCATAAACGCCAAAAGATACGGAACTATGCTCACCTTATAGATAAAATCCGATGAGTAATCAACATTCTCCATCGTGAAAACAAGGATTTTCTTACCCAACAAGAGTCCAAACAAAGTTCCCAAACCATCGACGATTAAGTTCTGCTGATTTAGTATCCAACGGATGTTTCCTGAAGAAAATCCCAAAACCTTGAGAGTTGCCACCTCTCTTACTTTTTCAACAAAGGACAAAATACCCAGATTATACATAACAACAATTCCCAAAAGTACAGCGATAACCATAACATAATAAACTTCCTGTTCGGTGCTTGCACTTTTCAACTTCATCGATCTTATGTATTCTTCCTTTGAAAATACACTGATAATCTCCGGCCTTTCCGTAACGAATTTTTTGGGAACCGTCATGTTGGTATAGACCACATTCGGTCGGAACTCGCCTTCTATACTCTCAAAATATGATCGTTTCATGGCGATTCCCTGTTCGCTCGGAACCTTATAAACACTATAAACTTTTCCTTTGAAATATTTCTTAACGCCCGGAAGTCTGAAAGTTATAATGTCTCCGTTTTCTACTCCCAATTCCTCCATAACTCTGGAGCAGGCTGCAATACCATCATTAGGCAGTTCCATAAAATTGCCATCCGGATCCTGAAAACGTAAGAGATTGCCCTTGTCAACGACATTCACATAATACAACCTTTTTTGATCATCTTTCATAACATCCGTTTCTATCGTTTGAAGCATTTGCCCCTTATACCGCATGCAATAATCATATACCGTGTTATAGTCGGTACCATAGGCAAAACCTATCTGGTAGTTTGACGGAGTCAACCGGTTATACTTCCAGTCTCTGACGCCCTTGTTCAGTTCATCCATACCGAAAGCCGTAAACATCAGAGCAGTACATAAAGTAACACCAAGTATACCTGCAACAGTTCTGACCCTGTTTCTGTTAATGTCTCTGATATTCCATCTGGTGGCAAAACTCAACTTTTTCCAGATAAAAGTTTTTTCTATAAACCCAGCTCCGGACATAACCGGCGGCGCAGGTCGGAGTATTTCAGAAGCTCTAAGCGACAAGAGCTTTCTGCAGGACATATAGTTTGTTCCGGCAGACATAAGTGCAACTGCAAGTATCATCAATACGACATTGGAAGATACTTCCATCCTGTCATAAGGATTGCAATAATACAACTTCATGATTGCAAATATGTATGTTCCAAGGGTGTACCATCCTGCCACCGCCCCGAGAACACAGCCAAGAATGCAGACGATCACCGAATATGCTATATAGTGTATGAATACTACTTCGCTGGAGAATCCGAGAGCCTTGAAGGTTCCGATTATTGTCCTCTGTTTAAGAACAAGTCTCGTCATGGTTGAAACAATACCAAGAAGCGCTATGGAAATAAAAAGACTAGGGAATACTATCCCCAGAATTTCATCTGAGTCCAGATCCGTATGTAAGGAATCATGTCCTTCATCGTCTTTTTTTGAAACGCATTCTACATCCAAACCTGAAAACTTGTCTTTTATCACAAGTTTAAGATCTTCTGTTTCTTTCTTTTCAGCCTCAGTAAGCTCGAACTGATTTGTGACATTTTCAATATCTACATAAATTCTGTCAAACCTGAGCTCTCCGCCCGGATACTCACCGGAATCCAAAAATGCATATCCATAGGCACCGACATCCGGCTCAATATAGGTACTGTCGATCATAAAATACATATGATCCGGATTTTCGATGATACCTACAACGGTTTCATCGAATTCAACTCCATCACAAATCAGAGTAAGCTTCTCTCCTAATTCAATTCCCTGCCTCTCGGAAAAATATCTGTCTATCCAGATTCCCTGTGTATCTCTTTCAAATGGTATACCCTTCGAGACAATCATTCTGGAGATATTATTGGATTCTATAAAATTGAACTCAAGCTTTAGTTCTTCACCATTCAAACGGACTTTTCCGTTTGTTGTATACCTGAATTCAGCATCCTTGACCGCCGGAATACTTTTAACAGTCTGCAGATCCTCTCTGGAAAATCCGGCGGACGATATATTCATATCCATGAAATTGGTATCTCTCAGATACTCATCCGTGGAATTGCCAAGACCGGAAACTATAGAGTCAAAAGACTCCATCATAAACATGGCAAAAAAGCACATGACAAATATAGCCAGGAACTGAACAAAATTGGCTTTCAGGTCTCTGATAAGTTTGATAACAAAATTTTTTGTCATAATTTTTTACCAATTTAATTCCAATGCATCCTTTGGTGCATCGTTTACAACCACTTCAGCAACTGTACCGTTTTTTACCATGATAACTTTATCCGCAATTTCCGCAAACAAAGCATTATGAGTAACCATAACTACAGTCCTGCCCTGAACTCTGCTCTGATCCTGCAATAACTTAAGTACATCTCGTCCTGTATTGGTATCAAGTGCACCGGTTGGTTCATCGCACAGTAAAAGTCTCGGTCTTTTAGCTATGGCTCTGGCAATGGCAATTCTCTGCTGCTGTCCTCCGGACATCTGTGAAGGGAAATGATTCTTTTTGTCGGCGAGCCCAACCATTCCGAGAGCTTCCAGAGGATCCATAATCTCTACACCAAGATCTCTCATCAGATCTACATTCTCATATGCCGTAAGAGACGGTACCAGATTATAGAACTGGAAAATGATGCCCACATCCTTGGCTCTGAACTGTCCCAGCTTTCTGTCACTGAAACCGGTTATGTCCTCTCCACCAAAATGAATGGCTCCTCCTGTTGCCGCATCCAAACCTCCTATCAGGTTAAGGAGAGTACTTTTACCGGATCCACTGGGTCCCAGTATAACGACCAACTCACCCTCCATGATTTCAAGATTAACATCATGAAGAGCTTCATAGACGATCTGCCCATTTCTATAAATCTTGCCCACATTTTCAAGCTTTATTAGTAATTTGTTTTTATTCATACTTATATGTCGAAAGACTTTCTAAATTATATAAATAATCTCACGAAAATATTAAATAAAGCTAAGTCCGGAATTTATGTAAACACTTACATTTGTATGATTTGCGTAATATTTTTGTCGAATTTTACCATAGGTTTTTTCTGTGTAAGCGCTATCATTAATACAAAATAGAAAAAATTTTCTTGTGAGCAAAGGAGAGTTATGAAGAACGCAATAGTTGGACAGTCCGGAGGTCCTACCTCTGTAATCAATTCATCACTGGCAGGTGTTTTTGAAGCAGCAAAGAATCGCGGAGCCGAGCATGTGTACGGCATGTGCAACGGTATACAGGGCTTCTTGGAGGGCAGATATGTTGACATGACAGCCACTTTCAAAAAAGCCATAGACATTGAGCTCTTGAAGCGTACACCTTCCAGCTACCTCGGAAGCTGCAGATATAAGCTGCCGGCTCTTGATGCTGAGGGTGCAAAGGAAGTATACGATGATATCATCAGGAGACTTCAGGAGCTTAATATCGGATTTTTCTTTTACATAGGCGGTAATGACAGTATGGATACCATCAACAAGCTTGCAGCCTATGGAAAACAGATCGGAAGTGATATCCGATTTATCGGTGTTCCTAAAACCATCGACAACGACCTGACAGTTACCGACCATACTCCGGGTTATGGCTCAGCTGCCAAGTACATCGGCGTTGTAATGAAGGAAATAATCAGAGACGCCACAGTTTACGGCACAAAGTATGTAACCATCGTGGAAATCATGGGACGTAACGCCGGATGGCTTACTGCTGCCGCAGCTCTTGCCAAGGGCAACGACTGTGAGGGTGTAGACATGATCTGTCTTCCTGAGGTTCCTTTCAATGTAGATCGTTTCGTAGAAAAAGTTCGTAAGATGCAAGAGAAAAAGAGCAGTATAGTTATCGCCGTATCTGAGGGTGTAAAGCTTGAGGATGGTCGTTATGTATGTGAGTTATCAGATGATGTACATGCCGTTGATGCATTCGGACATAAGGCGCTGACAGGAACAGCCAGATTCCTTGCCAATACTGTTGCCAGAGCTATGGATACTAAGACACGTTGTATCGAGCTTTCAACATTACAGCGTTGTGCCGGACATCTCACAAGCCGTACAGATATCACAGAAGCTTATCAGGTAGGTGGTGCCGCAGTTAAGGCCGCATTTGAAGGACACACAGGTGAGATGGTTGCTCTCAAGAGAATCTCCAACGCCCCTTACCAGTGTACAACCGAGCTTCACCCGATTTCAGAGATAGCAAACCTCGAGAAGAAGGTTCCTCTTGAGTGGGTAAATGAAGACCATACTCAGATGAAGCAGGAATTTATAGATTATGCATTCCCGCTTATCCAGGCTGAACTTACACCTATCTTCGTAGGCGGACTTCCACAGCACATCTATCTCGGTGAAGAAGCATAAATTCACAGCAGTTACAGTACATAAATCTGCAGTAAAAATCCCTCTCCTTGGCATCTGCCAAAGAGAGGGATTTAATATTTCGCATATACGCTTTTCCCGGAACTTCTCGCTTACATCAACATCAGAGTCTGACTGTTCTGTTCTTTCCTTTTTTCTTGGCATCATACAATGCCTTATCAACTCTGCTGACTAAAGTATCTCCATCCTCATCGCCTTTTCTTTCTGTTACACCGACACTGACTGTATGGTGCCCTGAAAGCTCAAATTCCTTTTCTTCAAAAGCTTCTCTTATAGACTCAGCTATTATAAAGGCTTCATCCTCGCTTTTATGAGGCAGCATGACCATAAATTCCTCACCGCCCCATCTTCCGGCTGAGGCATACGGCACAGAAGCCGTCTTAGTTCTTATAACTTCAGAAATACCCTTTATGACCAAGTCACCCTCAGCATGCCCGTAAGTGTCATTGACCTTCTTAAAATCATCTATATCCAACATAATAAGTGACAGAACATCTTCTGAATTTAGTCTGGTGCTTGTAGTGATCCTGCCCTGTATCTCTGAACGATTATAGAGCATGGTCAGACCATCTGTAATGGCCATGTCCTGTAATCTCTGATTCATATCCGAAAGTTGTAAATTGGCCTTTTCAAGCTGTCTTGTAGCTTTATCAATAAAATTTGCAAGTCTCTCTATAGTAGACAATTTTCTGCCATCCTGATCATAGCTAAACTGAACATCTTTCTTCTTCCTCTCCCTGCCCGGTATGATTTCCTTTACAGAGGCCACAACAAGAGTCAGGTTATGTTGGTTCATATGCTCGTCAGTTCTTAAAAACTCACTTAATGTATAGAATCCCGCAGAAGGAGCTATACATTCAAACTCTTTAGTTTCATCACCGATTCTCAAGTTTCCCCAAAAAGCTTTTCTGCCGGCGCAGGAAAATATCATAATCGCATCAGGATCCTCGTCACGGATTTCACAAAGATTATGAAAAACACTTTCCATGATTGTTTCCGGATCACCATAGGCCAGGCGTATCTTTCCTGCACTTTCAACATCTGAAGCCATAACAAGGGAACCGTCCTTAAGGCAAGCCTGCGGATGTCTCAGGATTTCTATGCCATTGGATCTAATCATATATGGAAATTCAATTGTATTGAACATAAAGTTATCGTCATTTTCAATCTGCAGATACTTTCTGTAGGTTTCAAACGCTTTAACACCATCAATTTCCTGAAGAACGTTACCCTCAGCCTTGGTAATGCTCATTTCTCTGCCGAGAGGCTTCCACCCGGAAATATACCTTGTATTGATTACAAGTCCGTCCCCTCCCAGAAATGCAAAAACTATACTATGACCCGCTACTTCTCCGTCTTTTGAAAAAACAAAGGAAGAATCTATATCCAATGCAGAATTAAACGCTCCGCCGCCAAGTATCTTAATATCAGGACGTAAGTTATCCAGTTCACTGCAAAGACTTGTCATGGATGACTTCCACACTGTAGTATACAGCATGATCATCTTCACCCATTCATTATCATTGGCAAATTTAACTACTTCAGGTATAACGATATCAACATTATCTTTGTCCAGCCGGAACTGCTTTGCAGCCACCCTTGCCGAATCAGCTTCCAGCACGGTACATGTTACAACATAGTCATCAGGACTCAGATCTCCACGGAATATATTGCCGCAGGTGGAACAGCCTACATATGCAGCTACGGGAAACTCCATCTTTATATTATCTATGACAGCCTGAACCGAAGTTCTATCCATAGATGCACTAAACACCTGAAGAAGCATCTTCTTTTCATCTTCAGATGATACCAACTTCTTTAATTCACACAAAGATTTAATAGAATCTTCCGAACTATTAAATGATATTTGAAACTGTTTCATATAATCTCCTAATACTTACCATAAAACGCCATAATGGTAATCTCAGTGTCAAATCTCTACTATGTGAACACTATATAGTATTCTATCGATTAAAATACTACAAAATATAATATCAAATGGTATATATCTTTAATCATAGAACCGTATCGATGATTCCACCACCCACTACGCAATTGTCATCATCATAAAAAACAGCAGACTGTCCCGGTGATGCAGCTCGTACAGGTTCAGCAAAAGTAATCCTGGCTTTGCCTGACTCAAGCATCTCCACCTCTGCAGACTGTCCGGCATGGTGGTAACGTACCTTTACGGTACATGTGACCTTCTCCCCCGGATTCAGATCCGGAATACTCATAAAGTTCAGATCCTTGCATATGATCTCTGTGTTATACAGTGACTTTTCATCTCCAATAACCACTATATTTTTTTCAGCATCAATCTTTTTTACATATGCAGGACGTCCCAGAGCGATTCCAAGTCCCTTACGCTGTCCAACAGTATAATGAATTATGCCCTTATGCTTTCCCAGAACATTGCCATCTTCATCTACAAAAAAGCCTTCACCGGGAATATCCGACTCAGCATTATCCAATATGTAGTCTGCATAATTTCCGTCTGTCACGAAACATATCTCCTGTGAGTCAGCCTTCTCGGCCACCGGAAGCTCTGCCTTTCTGGCAATCTCACGAACCTCATCCTTACTGAGTTTTCCAAGTGGCATGATGGTTCGTGCAAGCTGATCCTGTGTAAGTCTGTACAGCATATAAGTCTGATCCTTGGCTGCATAATCCGCTTTCTGAACAGTATAACGTCCATTCTCCTTCTTAACGATTTTGGCATAATGTCCCGTTGCCACATAATCTGCATCGTAAACATCTGTAGAGTAAAGCATCTTATCCCACTTGATGAACTTGTTGCACCACACACACGGGTTAGGTGTATACCCATGCAGATAATCCTCTATAAACGGCTTTGTAATATGATCACGGAAATCTGCTATACAATTAGATACATAGTAAGGTATACCAAGTTTAAATGATACCTTCCTTGCATCATCTATCTCACAGCAGCGACTCTCCTTTCCGTCTGATGAAACCCATGTACGAATCGTTACTCCGATGACATCATATCCTGCCAGTTTTAACAAATAAGCCGTTACGGCGCTGTCAACGCCGCCGGACATGCCCACTATAACTTTAGCCACTTGTTAGTTCTTCCTTTTCTATATATTCATCAAATACAACGAATTCCGAATGCAGTCCTTTAAGCTGCACCCGGAAATCTGTAAAAAAACTAATGATTTTTATAATCTAACCTTTTCTTCATAAACTGTCAATTAAATATGCAAGTACAAGACAACTGATATCCGGATAACTCCTATCATAAAACCACTCATTTCTGATTCTCATTATGCTGTCTGTAGTAATCTTCCAGCTTTTCTCTGCATCCCAGAAAAGCAGCCCGCATATTAGGGTCAAACTGCGTACCCATGCCTTCACACATGATAGCTGATGCCTTTTCAAAGCTCATCGGCGCTTTATAGCTTCTCTTGCTGACCAGTGCATCATAGACATCAACTATAGCCATGATTCTTGCCTCTATCGGAATCATGGTGCCTACAAGATGTTCCGGATATCCTCTACCGTCCCATCTCTCATGATGGAATCTTGCAACATGATAGGCTGTTTTCACAAAATGCTCCTCTTCTACACCATCCAGCAGTATCATAACCATCTCTCCGCTCTTGGTGGAATGCATCTTCATGATCTCATACTCTTCATCAGTAAGCTTACCCGGCTTGTTGAGTATACTGTTTTCAACGATGATCTTGCCCAGATCATGCATCGGCGCAGCTCTTACTATATCATTACCGAAAGTTTCATCGATAGGCATGGTACCCTGTCGGCGTATCTCATCGATAAGGATCTTAATGATGTCACTGGTTCTTCTTACATGACCGCCGGTATTGTTGTCACGGTTTTCTATCATACCGGCCATACCGGAAACAATTTTATTCTGAATATTTCTGATATTTTCCGTAGCTGATACAACCTGCTCATTTAACGAATCGTTATATGATTGCATCAGATCCAAAACCCTCTGTTCTTCCGAAGCATCACGTATATCAATGATGTAACCTCTGCTAGGTCCTTTGGCACTGACGGTAAAGGTTTCTATGTCTGCGACACAGGTCATCCCATCCTTTTTATACTTCTTGGTCTTGATACCCTGTTTATCATGCGAGAGTATGATCGCGTACAGCATTCTGGCCACTTCACTGCCATCCTGCAGATATTCATCAACTCTTTGATTTTTTAACTCAGGCCAAAACTCGTATGCCTTTTGGTTGCAGCTCAGAAAATGTTTATTAAAATCAATAATCACATATCCTCTGGCGGACTGTTCACTTTGCTGTGAAGATATGATGGCAGATATATCGTGGGCAAGTACTCTGTCATAATTGTATGCAAGAAATACATCACAGATAACATATAGAAAAGGACGAAGCGTGAAATTAATATCGCCGAAACACTCTGCCGCATAGAGAACAAACCCGAGAGATACTGCCGATGAATAAAGATTGAGCGTTTTCCTCGAATAAGTTCCGTCTTTCAGATAGGCAATAATCAGGATGCCTATAATGGCTGCAAACATCAGTCCCAGATATATGACATGTGCCACTAAATATGGACCGGCTACTATTTCGGAGATTGTTCCTTCTATAGTACGCACCACTGTTACTGATTTATAATACATACCACTGTCTATGTTTACCCATACCAGATAAAGATGAGCAAATGCCAGCCCATATCCGATGAGTTTTACCCACATCCTTGGTCTGATACCGATAGTTCTGAGCATCGCAAACATAAGTATCGTAAGCAGGATCGTACTTTCTGCATATGTCATACATATACTTACGATCACCGCTTCCGAACTTTTGGCACTGTATTTGATCCAATAACCAAGTAAAACAAAAGGCACCAAAATAAAAACGGCATAACAATAAGGATCCACCTTATCATAGTGTTTTACCGCAATATACAGCCAGACAAATATGGAAACTAAGAGGGCTATACCATAAGCAATTGCAAACATGTTTACTCCCTAACTTCCTGTTCTATCTCAAAGTAATTCTCAATACCGTTTTCTTCATCACTTATGCTGTGGAGTTCGGAGCCCATAAGCTTCAGTATGCCATCCACAAGTCTGTATCTCAGTTTTATGGACTCAAGAGTATCCTTAGAGCCGTTATCCTTGAGTGAAAAAAGCAGATGTTCCATCCCGTCATGTTTCTTGGAAAAAGCAGAAAAGGTTACCTCTCCGCTATCTATCGAATCCAATCTGCAGCGAAGCAGAGTCCTGAGACAACGGACGATATACTGCTTATCTCCATACAATCTTTCAGATATTCCCTGACTTATATTTTTAGTGTATGTAATCCTGCCCTGCTCTACCAAAGGCTTTATCTCGTTATCTATATCATCAACTATGTCCCGGAATAAGTATTCTGATTTTTTGACACTCAGTTCACTGGATTCCAATGAAGCATACTCAACAACATCCCGAAGCAGTTCAGATACTCTTCCGGTTTCAACATTGGACTTCCGTATGCGTTCTCCGACAGAATCATCCTCATGCTCATCGATCACACTCTGATTGATCTTCATAACTTCATTAAGAGGACTGATAATCTCATTGGAAGCCAAACGGAAAAACAGATTCAACTCTTTTCTCTCGGTCTCAATTCTTGCGACCTTATGTGTTATTTCTTCTACCTCTTTCTTTTCATTGTCGATAACCTGAAGCGTGAAGATAACATTATCAACAGGGCGTCCCTCAACATAATCCATGGCAAAGAATCTGATTCGGCACCATCCACGTTTCTTACTGATATACTCACATGCAATATTGTTACTGTCTCCCATACGATCCCTCAGAGTTGACAGATCGCAAAATTCCAACACAAGATCCTTAAAGGCCTCTGTTGAATCAATTTCAAAAAGATTTTTGAGCTGTTCATCCGCTCCGACATTCTCAGGTCTCTTTAACTCAGAGACTTCTTCAGCAACAACAGAAACGATTTCATTTTTTACCAGATCAACGATGTAGATAGTATTATACATATCCGACATACTGGATATACCCGACTTCTTCAGCTCCAATTCACGCTGGGCATCCTCATAAATCTTTAATGTAAAATAGTACATCATGATATGAATGACCCAAAAAATGAGTAACAGAAGGATAGGATAAAATAACTTTCCCTGGGTAAAATATCTGTAGAAAGTATAATTAATTTCGTAATCTGACAGATCCAGCTCACCGACATGATAAAAAATCATGCCCATGGTCAATTGCGATTTTTTGTTTATCGGTATCTCGTTGTCTTTTTGAGAAGGATAATAATAAATAAAATCGCCTTTTTGAAGTGGAATCAGCAAATCTCCGTCATACTCGTACTTAAGTTTAACATCATCAAGCGAATAATTTCTGAGATCCAGTGTCTGAACAGCCTCGTTTTCTGTTCCTACAAACTGGTGTACCTCAACCAGACCGCACCAGGCATTGTTTACATAACAATCTCCATTTATATTGATACGCATAAACCAGTTATCAATGAGGTCGTCAGAATCATTATAAAAAACACCATCAACAGTTTCTCCTGTAAGATCGACTTTCTTTCCTTTGAAAAGAAAATCTCTTTTCAGCCATACGCTGGTGCTGTCTCCTCTGTTGTCGATATCCATGTAGACTTCAGAAGCAGAATCAGCCCCCTTGATAACATATTCCCGGGAATTGAAATGTTTCAGATATATCATCTGAACAATACACATCAGTATAATGATGATGGGACAAACAATAATTATGCGTTTAAAAAATTGTGGTGTGAAGTCTCTTTTCATCTATTTATCCTCTATAAACATATGATACAGGGCTTTGTACATTCCTCATATATGCACGTAATGTATAGCTGACC
>AUXO013227001.1_pt1 | contig 12689 bp, 6 predicted proteins | sample 768731 | NCBI WGS metagenome assembly AUXO01 (sample SAMN02715735, study PRJNA202380) | gut metagenome | biome: sheep rumen | host: Ovis aries | place: New Zealand: Palmerston North | reverse complement strand
TTCGTTACTCTTAAAGCATTCACATAGGTTCATACTTAAAGTAAAAGACGGGACACTCGTTACCCGAATCCCAGGCATCGTAGTAGTCACCGTCTTTAACTGCCACAGCGTGATCTCCCGTACATAAAACAAAAGTCCCTACTTTGTAATCACGGCAGAAATCTCTAACCGTGTAAAAAGTAGGGACAATATCTAGTACAGTGTATTTTCTGAAACCGAATTTCTTTAGGTATGCAGGCCATACCGCATTATGATTTCCCCATTCACACATCTCATAACCTTGGTCACAAAGCCCCCAATAGACTTCATCCCAAGATTTATTTAGTGCCATACAGAGAGCTCTTATAACACAATCGCCCGCTACCCTATGACAAGGATTTGGATCAAAGAAAACGAAACAAGGGAGGATACCTCGCTTTCTTTTTAATGATTAAATTGGTGCATTATTAACTAACCATTTTGCCATCAATTTCGAGATATGTTCTATAGCATATCCGCTTGCATCGGAACTAGGATGTATGTGATCCCGAACAAATCTATCGTGAATTGAAATATTTTGTAAATTACCACCACTTTCAACCCAAAGGCCGGTACTATTATTCCAATAACCCGTGGTTTTAATTGTGTGGTTCACATTCCATCCAATAACTTCCCACTGTTTATAAATCGGAAATTCCCATGATTCTGCGACTTTCATCTGCAACGGTGGCACATCGGAACATCTATTATCATATTCACCAATCATGAGTATTTTTGCAGTATTATCACTTTCAAGAATATAGGTGAAAATGAAGTTGCAAGCGCCTTGCCATGTGTATAGATTATTCTTTCCATACAACGTTTCCATTTGATCGTCAGTCTTAGTTTGACCATCTACAACGTTATTGTTATACTGGTTATCATTATGACCATGATCAAAAATCCAAGCATCAATATCTCCAGCATCAAGATGACTCTTTATTTTAATCTCATAACTGCAGGATTTATAAAAGTCAATGTCATTTGTACTTAATGACGACGGCCTGTTTGTTGTAAAAACATACTCGTTATTGGCGTTCTTAATATTATAGTTTTCGCACAACCACGTCATTTCTTCCACTGTATTTGTAAGGCAACGAGCACATTTTTCCCAGTTGTCTACAAAACCATATGGGTTATACGTTGCATCTATTCTCTGAATTGTTTTGCAGTGAATACTAGATTCGCCCACGGCTTCATTTACAACCGTGGCTCCTAGTTTAGCTCCTATAATCATGGGATATGACTTGTAATTATTCAAGCCGTACTTTCCAGCAGCAGGTATTGAAGTGCCAAGCCACACCATTTTCTTTCCATACCACGAATTTACAAGCTGATTAGACGCCAATGCATTCGCTTTTCGTGCATAATTTGCAGTAGTATTTGTGGAGCAGTTCACTATAAGTTTAGTTATTCCGCTTGGAATAACAACAGTAGAAGTAACAGCTCCCGATCCGGTTCCAATAGAATAACTTTTTTGATTACCATTACTATCAAAAAGAATCCATAAAGGGAAGCTAGCATTACCATATACATAGCCACCAACGTACCATATTTCATTTTCTTGTACAGAAACTTCTATGTGTCTGGTAGTTGACAAACCAGTATCGTATTGTCTAGACGAAATATTCCAGCATCCGGATTCAATTTGACCTTCTGATATTCCAGCCGTCTTTTCAACTTCATATATATGATTAGCAATTGGATCTACTTTATTATTTAAACTTTCGCTAATGTTAGGAAGCAGATATAACTCTCGATTTTGATATATCGAACAGTTAACAATAAGACGAGTTGCATTACTTGGAATGACAATGCATTCAGTTAATGTTCCACCATCCACATTATACAAGGAATAATCGATTATATTACCACTAGAATCGAATAAAAGCCATACCGGATAACTGGAATTATAACGATAACCAGTTAAATAAGCGACAGTTTTATTTGTTACATCAACATCATAATGTCTTGTCGACGACAAGCCAGTATCAATAGTTCTAGTATTAATGTTATAGACGCCACTAGTTAATGTACCCGCTATTCCTAAATCTTTAATACTTGCCGATATAACATTATCTAATTTTCTAACTTGCTCTCTTACAGCATTACCGGCACTAGTTGCAGTAGTTCCATTCGCTTTAACACGAATATCAAGAAGTTCCGCATCGCCAGTTGTTGAACCAGAAGGAAGAGATACAATTTGATCGATTCGCGCTTTCTGGGTTGCTATGTCAGTTTTATTTGTTGCTATGTCAGCAGTATTACGACTAATATTAGTAGCGTTTGTAGCAGCGCTACTTCTTGCTGTAGAATCTTTTATAGTATAAGTGACACCATTTATTTCTAAATTTTGTACTTCCGCCATATTCTCTCCTATGCTCTATAGAATTTTGCAGTTTCATTAGAAGAAATATATTCCACAGTCATAAGACGTTTGGCTTCTAATGCTTTTAACCGGTTATCATATGCACCGATACTCTGAAGGTTGTTAATTACTTCGTTACTATAAGCAATTTCCGAATCAGATATAACGGTGCTATCATCAACCCCGATTGGAAAAACGATGATATATAATAAAAAGCTCGCAATTCGGTTTTCGTCTGTATCAACTATAACTAAACTGCATTTCACGCAACCTTCTACAGCTGTCATCTGCTGTGTACAATTAACCGTTACTATATTACCTTCATATGAACAACCGTAAACGAAACCATTTTTATCAGGTTTTGTCCCTTGAAAAGTAATGGCTGCATTAGATGGAATTTGATATATTTCATCTCCGTTATTCAAATGAAACTCAAAAGCTCTAAGACCAGAGTCGAGTTTCGACACATGAATTGCTGGTACTATATTAGGATCTTTTAGATCCAGTTCAATTATTTTGGTAACCAAGCTCTTCCACCTTCTTTCTTAGAGCTCTTTTAATAGTTTCAATCTGATAATACTGGTAACCTTCGGAGCATTTACCTTCAGCGGGGCACATGACAAGCTTCTTACATGAAGGGTATAATGGACATTTCTTGCAGGATGACATCTCATATTTCTCACGAATTGTCCACTTATTTAAAACGTCATGTTTTTTCTCTCTGGTATAAATCGAGCCATAAATATGTTCTCCATAGGTGTAATGCTCGCAAGATGTTAGCTCACCAGTAGGCGTAATGGTCACTATTCTATTGCTATCTGCCATACAGAAATTTGGAGTCGAATAGTTCGGAAAACCGTATGTTCGATTTCCAGTAGCTTCAATTTCAGTTTCTATCTTTAAAAGCTCATCATAGTGCTCTTTCGAATCATTATAAAAAACTAGTTTCGCATACATTAATAAATTAGGATAATCTTTGAAATCTTCTATAATCTTCTTACATGCTTCCATTCCTAATTCTGGATTATAGTGAATTCGTAAATGTACTCTAATTTTTAGTTCAGTAATACGTTCTACTGTTTTCTTTAACCGCTCATAAGCTCCGTCAGGCAATACCTTGATTCGTTCATAGTTCGCTCCAACATCATCGACAGTAAGTTGTACCGTTGAAAGATGCCAAATGTCTTTCAATTCTTCATCGGAACAAGAATCGAATAGATCGCCATTTGTCGTCATCTGGGATACGAATTTAACTCCTGCATCATTAAGACTCTTTGAAATAATATTAATAGCATTTTTATTACAAAGAGGTTCTCCTCCAAACCACTTAATTCTAATAGGTTTATTTCCTTTTACACGGGTTCTGATAATATAGTCGGCTACATCATTTGCAGTCTTACTGGACATAGACAATATTTTAGAACCCTTTTCAAAGCAATAACCGCATTTAGCATTACATGCAGTAGTGGTAAAGATTGTATAAAACGTTTTTAGACTAGAACCTGGTCCATTTCTTTCGTATGCTCTTTTTTGAGCAATAAGATACATAAGAGTTCCTACATCGGTATTCTTCGGAATTAAAAACCATCTGTGAATCAAGTCGTATTTTGAATCTTTGTTTTCCAACAGAACGGCTTCATCTGTAAGCGCGTTATATACAGCATTTCCTTCTCGAATAAGATAAGGGTTTTCTACATATTCGATATTTGGCTGATATATTTGTGTTCCTAAACACGAAACGACTAATTTATCTGGTTTTTTTAATGTTTTCATATTTAATACTCTGCACAGTCTACAGGACTACAGTCGTCGCAACCTTCTTCGTAGAACGGACATTCAGCGCCAAGTGGTCCGCAATCATCTGATGGGCAATCATCGTCATCACTTCTGCAAGCAGGGTGATCTTCCAAATATGTAATCCTTCCATCAAGCCATTGAAGAACCTCTGTAATATCCCACAAGTGATGATTACTTCTTCCGTAGCTAGTGTAAGAATGGCTAGACGACCCACCTTCGTACCACTCGTCATCAAGCCAAAGAGCTTTAAATCCAGCAGTGCCACCATAGCCATCGTCGCCTGAATCGCCATAATCTGAATTCGGTCCGCCATTCATAGCAGCAGCCGCACTGGTTCCAGATGCAGGATTTACATGGTTATTAGAATCCCACCCAAGAGTCTGAGACTGCATACTTCTATTCCACACATCCCAACCAGACCAGCCGACCTCAACGCCATCTTCGCCATTCTCTTCTACATAGAATTCATCGTTAGAAGAATGAAATGAAGTACCTCTGATAGTACCCTTAAATGAATTAATACCGTTATTATCCCAACGACCTATAACAACTCCGTTAGTATCGAGGATCTCGAGCGTACCACTTGCATTATTAACACCACCAAGCGTCAAATGTCCATCGAGTGTCCAAGCCTGAGCATAAGGCCCACGAAGTCCATTGGAACTAAATCCAATACCGTTCACATTAATACGAAGAACATTTTTAGCGAGAGCTATGTTAGCGTTATCGAGGAAGTAAATTTCGTTAGCAAAACCGTCGTCGTTTCTTCCTATAATAACGTGACCTCTTCTACCGGCATTCATAACACCAGTAGCTCTGTCAATTGAGTTCTGAGCTTGTTCTGCTGTAACCTTCTCGGAAAGTTCGTTCATCTGGTCTTCTAAAAGGTTTGTCATACTATCTTTTACGGTACCGATAGTAACCTTTGTATAACGCTCATTAAGAACGTCGTACTCAGTCTTTGTTACTTTCTGCTGTGCAGAGACTCCTAAGTCAGGAAATTCTACAGTAACGGTATCTCCTAAGTTAACTGACTGTAAACCGCCAACACCTGAGTACTCCATAGTCTCAGAAAGGTTTACAAAGTTCACTTCAAGAGACACTTCAGGGATTCCGATGCCCTCATTTTGAATAAACACAGTAGCCGCTTCACGGAGCTCTTCTTCCGTCGGCATCTGGTCAAATTCGGACGTCAGATCCTGTATAACAGTTCTATAAAATGGAAAATTACTGGCGTTTGATGCGTGAACAACCTTTTCAGGCAGCTCCACAACAGTCCCATCCGACTTCCAGATTGGGTAAATACCAGTAATTGTGTTTTCAATGTTTTCTTCCTGCGTTAAATCGATAAGATTCTTACCATACCGAATCTTAACTCCCTTGTTTGAACCTCTATTCTCATGCAGGATTACATTGTAGTTGTCCCACTCATACTCCCCACCATAAATATTCTGGATAGAGTCTTCGTTTTCCATAAGGAACGACCTTACAGTTTTCGGCTCATACAGCATCCAGGTGTAAGTACCAATAGCACGAATAGAGATTGAGTTATAGATACCGACATACGCCGCTTCTCCGTCAAGTGACTGTCTGTAGACAAACATAACGAGATACTCGGCGTCAGATGTCGTGGTATACTCAAACTTCCTGTCTGTAGGATGAGATACATAGTTCGCTACAAGCTGTCCTTCAGACGGAATCTGAGTCATGCTGCCTGCCGCAAAGCACTGTCCAGCCATCTTACTAAGAGAATATCTTTTACTCTTTTCGCATTTGATCCAGACAGAAAGCGCATTCTCTTCCTCAATAAGTCGCCCAGTTCCATCGAGATATGCATTAATAATTCCAGACTCAACCGTCTCGAGACCGAAGAGGTTTGGTGATACAGACTGCTTAGTGTTGTCAATATCTGTGGTAAAAGTAAAAGGACAGTACTCAGCAGTAGCAGTAGGAATGTTCTGCATGACCTGCTTAGCTGTCTGCCCACTAAACGGAGAACAAGGAATGAAGTTTAACTGATAAGTGATATGCCTTGCATAAGCCGTAACGAGATTCTTCATAGGCTTCGAGATCTTATAGACTCTAAATGGCTGAAGTTTTCCATTCTGAAACGGCTTAGCTACAATAATCGAAGAATATCCAATAGAAGAAAAGAGCCTACCTTCTTTTGGATAGGTAAGCTCTAACTCGTACTGGCCGTTAAGTTCTTCTATAACTGTACATTTGTTACTGTCAGCCAATCTCCCTAAACCATTAGTGGTAAAGGAGGTAGCAGAGGGTGCAAACAGGATTGGTACCATATTACCTCCTTAAAGTGTCCACCAACGGGGAGTAATATCAATTTTAGTAAACCCCGTGAACGACACTGAGTTACTACCCGGCTTCAATGTCGGAAATTGGCCATTATTCAGTGTCGTTCTGGAGTTTAGTGTATAGTCACTTCCTTTGTGAGATTCCTGCTCTTCAGAGTCAAGATCTACGTAGGAATTGACACCCGTCACTGTCACGCTAACACCGTTAATAGTGACAGTACCACTGCTACCGTAGCATCGGATAAGCGGTTTAGCAGTGAAATAGGTCTTATTAATAATCGTACCGGCGGCTGTGAAAGTCTTAACCTTCTCGCCGTCTTTCAGCCATCTTTCAGGCTTGCAATCAAAGTTCAACGTAAACTGAGCTGCTGTGAGATCGTCGAACACATCCGGAGCAAACTCTTCGTGGTAGATACCCATTCGGAATTCGTCCGGATGATGTGTGTCCTCGATCCGCACGTAACCTTCTCGGGAAAGGAGGAAGGACCTGAGAGCAGCTACGTTACGCTTGAAGTCTTTAAATATAAAGCAGTCGTAAGGGACAACAACATTCTTATAAGTATCAGACTTATAGTGGAAAGTCCCATTACGACCAGGGATAGTGAACTCTTCCAAGTTCTTTTCTGCCGCTTTAAAGGTGCCATCGCCAGAGAGGTAGACACCGAAATCCTTAGTCGGCTTCCCGTCAATAAGGAGCCAATGTCTCATTACATCATAGTAATTTCCACCCTCTAGCATTAGGTACCTCCATACACAGCTCGACGCTTTAACACGTCATGATTAAGTTTCCAAGAGACCGCATCTGCAATTTCTTCAGCAGACTGTCCTTCTTTCGGATAAATGTTAATAGTTACAGGCGGAAGGTCGTTCTCAGTCTTCATACCATTAATAGCATCAGTAAGAGAACTGGTAAGACCTGCCATTAACTGAGCGTCATTTTGAATTCCTGAAATGGTCCCAACAGCGTTAAGTGCGTACGGATCATTAAGTCCAAGAAGTGAGCCAATCTGAGACGCACCATACTGAATGTTACTGAGGTCAAGTACCGGTCTGATAGTCGGGTCGAGGTCAATGTTACCATCTACGAGATCCGCGATACGATTAAACGTATCTGTGAGCTCATTGGTAGCAGACAAAGCGGTTGTAGCTACTGCCTGTTTAACATTCGAACCAAACTTCAATATACCATTCACAAGACCAAGATCGAAGAAACCGCCGTATTTCTCAGTAAGCTTGGAAGGTGAGTTCATCTGCCAGACATCGCTGAGTACGTCTTTCGCACCATTTGCAACATCTTCAACAGCAGCGATAACCTCGCCCTTCTTATCAGCAAATCCGTTAATCATGCCATCACAGAAGTTAACAGCACCTTCAGCACCGCTTTCTTCATTGACAATCTCTCCGAACTTACCGACAACTGCGTTACCTGTTGTTTCAGATGCTTCTTCGGCTTTACCGGTATCAAGATTTTCACTAAAGCTCTGAGCTAATTCCTGAGCAACAGTAGCCATCATTTCAGACCTGTCGCCCTGAACACTCATGCCGAATTTCTCGTACATCTTATTGAGCCCGGCTGCTGTAAAGTTCTCAAATGCTTCTTCTGCAGTCTTCGGATCAAGACCTTCAGCGAAGCCTCCCGCTGCCTTATAGCTAACGTAGCCGATAGATGCCATTAACTTGTCTGCTGTATCTGTATAGACATCGCCTGCTGCGCCGTAATACTTTTCAGCATAGCCAGCAAATTCCTTAAGCTCTTCAGCAGTCATATCAAGTACACTGCTGAGATCGCCCATGGATGTCATTCCTTCATCAGCAAAATGACGCATTAATTCTTCAGCACCATCCAAACCAGCTACTCTTTCGGCCAACTCTTTGAAGCTTTGTTCGAAAGTCGTATTTAAGCGATCCTGAGATCTTGCCATTTCAAGAAGATCGCCGCCCTTTTTCTTCTCTCCAAAGTCGGCCATTTTGAATAAATCAATTTGACCTTTAAGAGTTTCGGCGATACCGTTTCTCATATCGAGATAGGCTTTCTTAATGTCTGCTGCAACTTCGAGCTGAGACTTCTTCATCCTCTCAGCTTTCTCTTCAGCGGTTTCGGATGCTATAGAAACTTCGTATAACTGGAACGCTAAGAGTTCCATAGCATCTTTAGACTTCTGGGTAGCCTGTGTATTCGACAGAGAATCCTGAGTCAGAGAATACTTATTGTTGAAATATCCAACTGCTCTACCGGCATAGTCCATCAGATCGGTTAAGGTGTCGATCTGCTTAGCCGTTTCCTGAACTTCCGCTGTTGTTCCTGATGCAGAATTTCCTAAGCCCTTTGTTGCAGTTGTTGCACCTTCGGTAGCTTTGGTATACTTTTTAGTTGAATCTGTTACCTCATCCTGAGATTTGCCCTGACGAGCATAGATCTTTGCTAATCTCCTCTGAGTCTCAGCTTCAGCCTCTTCTCGAGTTACTCTATGCTTCTCGAAAGCTCCTTCTCCACCGAAATCCTTAAGTAAATTACCACTCCATGTATAGCTTTCGAAATTACCTTTAAGAGCATCACTAAATTCGCCAGGAACTTCTTTAGCAATATCTTGCATTCCGGACTTCAATGGATCAGCAAAACCGCCAAGATTCTTTTCGGCAAGATCTTTCATTGCATCAACAGATATGGGAGCATTTTTCACAATGCCAGTGCGATAACCTTTAACAAAGTATCCACCATCATCTTTACCTTCTGTTGATTCGGAATGAATACCCATTCGATCATTAAATGCTTCCAGACTGTCTTTAGCTAGATTATCCATAGCATTTTCTGCTATTCCGGCATTATTAACTATTCCTCGTCTAAATCCAGCTACACAAAAATATCCAGATTTAGCGAACTTCTTAGAAGGTGAAGCGTTACCGAGCTGTACATTAAATACCGATAAGACGTTTCCTGCAAATCCTCTAACTGATTCGATAGCAGTGTCAACCATGCTGCCGAAACCATTAATAAAGCCCTGTACACAGTTAATAGCAGCCTGCTTAAAGTCTTCAGCTTTGGCTTTAATCACGTCTACAATCTGCTTTATGAAATCTTTAGCAGTCTTAATAGCTCCTGCTATAGACGTTCTAATACCGGTGGTGAACTGATCGCAACTCGTCTTAGCAGCATTGAGGAAATCGCTAGCCTTTGACGTAATTGCATTGATTATACCACTGAGGAATTCTCCAAGAGCACCAAGAGCACTGGATGCCATCTCACTAATAGCAGATGCAACACCCTCAAACGCTCCTCTAGCGCTAGTCTTAATTACATCTTTGTTTTCAGCGAAGGATGCCTTAATATTAGCGAAGAGTTCTTTAATACCTTCCCAGAGACTCTTGGCTAAGTTCTTAATACCTTCGCCAAGTCCGGTTCCAACAGAGGCGAGAATCTGTACAATATTATCGCCAATCTGTGTAGCCTGTTCGTCTGTGATGTTTGCGAGTCGCTCCAAAGAAGTGACAATCGTATCTATTGCAAGAGCAAAGAGTAATGCAGCACCACCAATAAGAAGAAGGGAAGCACCAAATGCCGCGATAGCGCCGGCTACTTGGAATAGCATAGTACTATAAGCTCCATTACTAGCAGTGTTAATACCGCCAAGAATCGCAAACACAGCAACCAAACCAGCTAATGCTAACGTCGCTTTAACGATATCATCACCGATTGATGCCACCATAGAAATAGCAAGTGCGGCAAGTACTAACGATCCAGCCATGATAGCCATAGCCGCAGCACCGGAAACGGCATCCTTTGCCACATTAGCAGCTCCTGCCATAGCAAGCATAACTAATATCATTGCACCTACGCTTGTGGCAATTGCTTCAGTACTGACACTGTTAAACGTAAACGCAAGAAGCATTAGTGCCGCTGCCATAGGTATCATAGAAAGTGCAACTACTAGTATTGCAGCAGCTCCAGGTAAAGCAGTCTCTGCTAACTTTGCAGCACCGGCTAATATCCACATAGTGGCGCCAAAAGACATAAGCACAATACCTATAGCCATAGCAGCTTCTGTAGCAGCTCCAGGGTCAAGGTTCTTACTCATGTCCATAATGATTATTAATCCGCCAATAAGTGCTATTATTGCACCTGTTATTGCGAACATTGCTCCTGTATTTGCATCTTTCGCTATGTTACCAGCAAGCAAGAAGCAAGCACCGAGTCCGGCCATGATTATAGCCATTCCTGCCGCCGTCTTCATCATTCTATCTTGATCTAAGCTCGGATCAGAAAGAACTGCCATACCAGCAATAAGAATGCCTACTGCAGCCATTATAGAAATAATAGCTCCTACCTTAGCTTTGCCAGTAAGGGCAGAAGCGGCCATGAGCAAACCAAATATCACGAGAAGACCTGCTAATGTAGCTACTGTTTTCTCGAATGTGCCCATTAACGTCATCGTTTTAACGACTTCGCTTAGAGACTGTATAACTCCGACAAGCAGATACATGCAACCGGTTATAGCCAAAAGAGCTACAGCAGCTTTTACTGAGTGTTCTCCTGCTAAAGAGGTCGTTGCTAAAAGTAGCGTTAAGCCAAGGAACAGACCGTTAAACATATCAACGACTTTTGGCCAGTTCTCGCTACCCATCATTTCGTTAAGAGCACTCAAGCGTTCAATCACACCAACAATTAACGTCATACTAACACCAATTGCTAATATAAACGCTGCAGCTCCAAGTGCCGCATTGCCAGCAAGTCTTGCGGTAAGCATCAGTGCTCCAAGGAAGAGGAATACTGCCTGGAACTTACTGAGATTCTGTAATATCGTGTCCATGTTGATGGTCGAATCAGCAATCTTTGCCATCATTCCATAAAGGAGATCAAGCGAGAAAATAATACCAACCAGACCCAAAGCAGAACCGATACCAACACCCTTAGCAGCAAACGCGATAGCACCAAGACCAATCATCATAATCTTTAAAGTCTCAAGCGCTTGCGTAGCAACATTGGGATCAATCTCATTTACCAGTTTAACGAATGCATTAGTAATTTTCTCTAATGAGAATGCAAAAGCTAAAAGCATTGCAACGTTAAATGCATTCGCAGCACTTGCAAAGCTCATAAGTCTAGATGCAGCAATCAAGCCAAGTGCAAACATCCCAAGAACTTTCATACTCTCCATGAGATGCTCAAATTTAATGTTCTCAAGAAGAGCTAATGAAACCGCTAAGAGAAGCACTGAACCTGATAATGCAACAATACCGGCAGCATTTTCAGCGAAGCCGCTTGCTGACCCAAACTTACTCATAACAACTGCAATTGCTCCCATTGCTAAGCTAAGAAGTAAAAGAGCAGCTGCACAATCGGCAAGTTTATCAGACGGAATAGTGCTAAGAAGCTTCAATGATAATGCTAAGATACCAATAGCCTCTGCCACCTGTAAAATAGAATTCGTAGCAGAAAGTCTGGTAATCTGAGTAATAGTCTTAGAAATCAGGTTAGGAATCGTAGTAATAGCAGTAAACATCTTAGCTGCGCTACCGGCTGCGTTTCCAATTTCAAGCATCATGGTGGTAATAGCAACACCAAATGTGAACAGGAGAATTCTCGCAGCACCAAGCTCCTGAATTTTCCTAATAATCTCATTAAAGCTCTTAATGAACTTGTCCTTAAGTTCTTCTAATCCGCTATTCTTAGCGAATTCCTTAACAGTCTTAGCAAATTCACTAATTTTGTCTTTAACCTTACCAAATATCTTTTGGAATGCTTCTAACGGAGATTCAGCTTCCCGAATAGTTCTAATAAAATTAGCAATAGCATCTCTAGCCTGACCTAATTTCTCGCCGACCTTAGATACAATATCTCCAATCTTACCGATGATATCAACATTCTGAAGCTTAGATGTTCCACTAGAGAACGAGTTGAAGAACTCTGTAACTTTAGCTTTCGCTGTATTGAAATAAGGAAGGATTTTATTAAACGCTTTAGAAGCAAACGTTCCAAGCTGTTCAAACCTTTTCCCGATTTCAGTCAGCGCTTTAGAAAAACCAGACTTAACATCAGCAAGACTAAACAAACTAGTGAATTTCTTAATTACGCTATCTACAACTTTCGTAACTCTATTAAAGTACGGAGCAATCCGTGTTGCCATCGACTTAATGAAGTTATTAAAAGTCTTAATTGCTTTATTAAGATTAACGAATTTTGAAGCCTGCTTAATGAA
>AUXO012849107.1_pt1 | contig 12690 bp, 16 predicted proteins | sample 768731 | NCBI WGS metagenome assembly AUXO01 (sample SAMN02715735, study PRJNA202380) | gut metagenome | biome: sheep rumen | host: Ovis aries | place: New Zealand: Palmerston North | reverse complement strand
GTGGGTACCTAATAGGGTTGACAATAAAAACCCCCGGTAAACCAACGAGCATGCTCGCAGTCTACCGGGTGTTCAGTTGATTGAGTAAAGGGACATTTACATTATTATAATAAATTAATATTATATGTCTTGTCAAGGTCTTTTTATTATTGTACAATAATAAAGGGTGATGATTATGATTAAGATTTATATTTGTTGCTTTATTGTTTTATGTTATTTATGGTATTTGATATGGAGTGATGACTAATGAAAAAAGGTTCGTGGTATTATCAGAAAGACAGATATAAACAGGTATCTATCAAATTTAAAATTGGAGATCATAACGATGATCTTATCTATTGGTATCTTACTAATAAAGCCGGCAATATATCCGGCTTTGTAAAAGAATTGATTTTAAAGGAGATGTTTAGAAATGCTGAGAATGAATAAGAAGAAAATCAAAGATATCTTATTATCGATTTATTATTTGTTTATCGGTGCCGGTATATGTGTCGGAATATGGCTTTATGTATGCCTTATTTTTGCGATAGGGGAGTGATTTATTATGAAGTTATTCATACCATCTGAAATAGGTAAAATGACTGCAGGGGCGATACATAAGGCTTATTCTGCTTTAAGGTCTGTTGCTAATAAAAGATTAGAAAGACAGGCAGCGCAGGGGATAGGGATGCAGGCCAGAGCAGGCTTCAGGTTTCCAACGATCAAAGAGATCAATGCCAGCAATGCAACAGTTGAATCACTGCTTGCGGATGTTTCAAAGTTTTTAAGAAGTCAGAGAACCACGGTTTCCGGAGAAAAGAAGTTTCTTAACGACTTCAGGGAAGATATGAGAAATAAAGGTTATGGCGATCTTGTAGAGAATAATGATGATACATATAAACTGATTCAGTTTATGGATGAAATGAGAGAACAGTATTCAGATAAGATATTTGATTCTGGAGATGCTCTGGATGTAATGCAGGAAGCAGAAAGACTAAATATTCCGGTTGAAAAAGTAAAACAGAATTTAGATATTTTTACAGAGCATCTTTCGGATCTGGAAAAGGTCAAGCCTTCTAAAGGTGGTAAGACTTTTTCCAATCAAAGGTTGAATAGGCTAATTAAGAAATGGAACGATTAACGATTTATAATATCAATAATTTTGATTATGATCATTATTTTAAGGATCCTGATGTGCAGAAAAGAAAAAAGGGAAATCAGGGAACACGTAAAACAAAAAGAAAATATCTGAATTATTTTGCTGCTTTTGATATAGAAGCTACTAATGATCCGATGATCAATCAGGCTTTTATGTATATATGGCAATTTCAAATTGAAGATACTACTGTAGTCGGCAGAACATGGGATGAATGGATATTATTCTTAAATGAGATATCTGAAAGACTATCTGATGATATTTACTTAGTGATATACGTTCATAACTTATCTTATGAATTTTCATTCTTAAAAGGTGTTTATTCATTTCAGAAAGATGAAGTGTTTGCTACTGATTATAGAGAGGTACTGAAGTGTGAAATGTTTTCACACTTTGAATTTAGATGTTCTTACAGGCTTACTAATCTATCATTAAAACAATTTACAAAAAGAATGAACGTTACTGAAAAGCTTTCAGGTGATAAATTTGATTATAGCAAGCAGCGTTATTCATGGACTAAATTATCAGCTTATGAACTTGCTTATTGCATTACAGATGTAATTAGTTTAGTCCAGGCGCTTAAGGTCTATTTCAAATTGGAAGATGACAACTTTTATACGATTCCTATGACTTCTACTGGCTTTGTCCGTAGAGATGTAAAAGCAGCTATGAGGCATTTTAATAAGAATAAACTGAATAATATGCTGCCTGATTATGATTTATTCTGTTTGCTTCGTGAAGCTTTCAGGGGTGGTAATACTCATTCTAATAGATATTATACTGATATGTTATTAGATAATGTATCATCCTATGACAGGGTATCGTCTTATCCGGATGTTCAGTTAAATGAACTTTTTCCAATGGGTGATTGGATATATGAAGGTGATGTGGATATTGAGCGAGCCTGTAGGAAAATATATAAACAGAAGCGAGCTTGCATCTTCAGAATAGTTTTTTGGGGTATCAGATTAAAGGATCCTATGTGGGGTTGTCCTTATATTGCAAAACATAAATGCAGGAACTTAAGAAGATTTGATAATGATAACGGTAGGATCCTTGATGCTGATTATCTGGAATGTACATTAACTGATATAGATTTTAAGATCATATTGGATGAATACACTTTTGATGATGCTAAAATAATTGATTTTTATCATTGCAGATATGGCAGGCTGCCTTTACCAATGCGTGAAGTTATACAGAAATATTATCAGGAGAAAACATTGTTAAAGAATGTAAAAGGTCAGGAGCTTTTTTATCATAAGGCTAAAGAAAAGCTTAATTCTATTTATGGTATGTCGGTACAAAGTCCTGTAAAACAATCTATTGATTATATTGATGATATCTTTACTGAAAGAGAAGATCCTGAAACGGAATTGTTGGAAAAATCTAATAAACACGCTTTTTTATCTTATGCCTGGGGTGTTTGGACTTGTGCAAGAGCAAGAGAGCAATTAGAAATAGCTATTAAAAAGTGTGGATATGATTTTGTTTATTGCGATACTGATTCGGTAAAGTTTATTGATCATGGTAATGTAGATTTTACAGGCTATAACAGAAAAAGAAAAAAAGACAGTTTAAAGAATGGCGGTTATGCTGATGATCAGGAAGGCAAACGTTATTATCTAGGGCTTTTTGATTATGAGGGAACTTATAAACAGTTTATAACTTTAGGCGCTAAAAAGTACGCTTATACCGATCAGGATGATAATTTATATATTACCATTGCAGGAGTTGGAAAAACAAAAGGCGCTGCAGAAATGAAAACTATAAACAAATTTAAAGAAGGTTTTATATTTAAAGCGGCTGGCGGTACTGATGCTGTTTATAATGATGATCCTGTAATAAAGGAAATTAAGAAGCCTGAAGGAGCAGTAAAAATCACTTCAAACGTTTTTATCAGACAATCAAGTTATACTCTCGGAATAACAGGAGAGTATAGAAAAATTCTAAATAATCCGGCAATTTGGCTTGATTTGTTTAAATAATTATGGTACAATAAAGTAAATTAAAGAAGGGAGCGATTATAATGAAAAAAACAATAATTTATGAAAATATTGGTTTTGGTAAATATCCTGATGCTGAAATCAGAATTGAAAATTATTACACTGTTTCAAATGATTACGATTATACAGATGTAGTAGTAAATGGTGAATGGTGGGCGCATGATCTTTCAGTGGTAGATGCTATTGAAATGGCTTTTAAAGATGATCCTGAAACTGCTAAATGGTTATTGGAGAATTTAAAATGATCTTTGATTTATATGATTATGACAATAAGGTTGGATATATTTACATATATTCAACAAAAGGAAAATATTACTTTGATACTTATTCTGTAAAGGATAATAAGTATAAATTCAATTCAGTTGTTAAATTATCATCCGCTCAGGTGCGTGCAATTCACGGACAGGCACTAATAAAAATATTCGGATGGTAAAGGAAGGAGAAAAAAAAGATGAACGTTAATTCAGTATTTCCAGAGGATCTCGGAGCGAGAGATCAGTACAAACTCATGAAGTCACCTGAAGCGCAGAAGATGACAGAAGCAGCCGGCAGCGTTTTGGACGTAGCAGCATGGATGGAGTACGAAACACAGGATGAAACAACAGGAGAAACAAAAGTTGTTCTGTCAATTCAGACTTCAGATGGTGAGATCTTCAGTACAATATCAAAGACATTTATCAAGGAATTTAGAGAGATCGTAGGGATCTTTGGAAAGAATGTAGGACTTATCAAAGTATTTCAGAATACTTCAAGAGCCGGTAGGAATTATCTTACTTGTACTATTGAATAGAATCAAACAATTTAAGAAGCTGATAAGGGCGCAGATATAGGATCCTGATTAACAGGATCCTTGTTTTATATAGAGGTGATACAATGTCGATTTATTTGGATAACGGCTATTTGAACGTAGAAAAGATATTATCATATAATATGCCTTTCAATTTTGTTGTAGGCGGTAGAGGAACCGGTAAAACATATGGAGCTTTGAAAACTGCTTATGATCTGGATAAAAGAATCATGTTAATGAGAAGAACGCAGGCGCAATGTGATCTTATCAATAAGCCGGAATTTAATCCGTTTAAGACAATATGCAGAGATATTGGAAAAGAGATCTATGTAAAATCAATTTCTAAATATAATGCAGCAATATATGAGAACAGGGGAGAAGATGTAGAAGATAAATTGCTCGGTTATACGTGCGCATTATCTACTATTTCCAATATGCGGGGTTTTGATTCATCAGATGTTACATTATTAATATATGATGAGTTTATACCTGAGAAGCATGAAAGAAATCTGAAGAATGAAGGAACGGCATTTCTTAATGCGTATGAAACAATAAACAGAAACAGAGAACTTGCAGGAGTTAAACCGCTGCAGGTGCTATGTCTTGCCAATGCATTCAATATTGCAAATCCTATTTTTCTTGAACTTGGGTTAGTTGGTATATGTGAAAAAATGTCGCTTAATGGTCAGGAGTTTTATATCGATAAGAAAAAAGGGATCCTGTTAGTGATGCTGTCAAAATCTACAATATCAAAAGAAAAATCAAATACTGCATTATATAAAATAACTTCAGGATCATATTCAGAAATGGCTTTAAATAATGATTTTTCATATAATGATGATTCTGGAATCAAGTCAAGACCGCTTAAGGAATATAAATTATTATGTACAGTAGGAGAGATAAATATATATAAGCATAAGTCAAAACGTGAATATTACGTATCAGAACATAAGACAGGAACGGCAGCGGTATTCAGATCTGATGAAATCGGCTTAAAAAAATATATTAAAAATTTTGGTATGCTATTATATAGTGCCTATATGAGAGATCATGTCACTTTTGAAAGTATGCTTGCAAAATCTTTATTTATACTTTATACTTGCTAATAGAAGGAATCGTAGTTGTAGAAGTCCACTTCCGGAAGAAGCTACACACGCCTGGGCAGCGTGATAAACTACGATTCTTTTATTTTAGGAAGGAGAAAAAATAATGGATGTACAGGTAGTTGGTCAGCTCGTGGCTAGTTTAGGTTTTCCAATAGTCGCTTCAGGTGCTTTATTCTGGTTCGTGAATAAACAGGAAGAACGGCATAAGGAAGAAATAGAGGGTGTCAGGCAGACGCTTGAAGATAACACGCAGGTTCTTACAAGTCTTAAAGAACTTATTCAGATGATCATTAAGAAGGAAGATGAATAAAATGTCAGGAAAATATATTGTTGATATTGCAGAAAAGCATATAGGTGAAAAAGGTTTGTTTTTCTGTAATAAATATGGGCTTTCATATACTGTTAACTGGTGCTGTATATTAATATGGTATGTATTTAAAGAAGCAGACGCTGGTAAATTATTCTGTAATGGTGAAAAGGTCTGTAATTGCGGAATTGCTGAAGATTGGTTAAGAAGGCACTGTAAAAGGATCAGAAAAATATCTGATATTGAAGAAGGCGATATAGTTATTTATTCCTGGGATGGCGTCCAGAGAAATCACATCGGAATAGTAAAAGGTCATAAAGGATCAAGCGTTATTTCCATTGAAGGAAATACCGGCAGCGGAGATCCTAAACAGTCAAAGGTATTGGAAAGAACAAGACCTAAAAAATTTGTATATGCTATTTATCGTCCTAATTATAAAATAACCAATAAAGATGTTAAGGATGATAAAAAAGATGATAAAGATTATGATGCTATGATCAAAAAGTTTATTGCCGGTAATTATAAGGATCCTGAAAAGGCTTTAGGAAAAGACTATAAAATAGTAGAAAAAGAAGCGAACAGGATCATCAAGTTGACAAAACAGGCAAGAAATGGTAAATTTGGAGATGGAGAACAGAGAAAAAAACTTCTCGGCTCTGATTATAAATTAGTACAGTGGAATATCAACAGAATGAAGGAGAAAGAAAAGAAATGAAAGTAGATGAAATCATTAAATTGCTGGATGCTGGTTATACTAAAGATGAGATAATCGAAATGACAAAAGAACCGGAACCACAGCAGGAACAGCAGGAACTGGAACCGCAGCAGGAACAGCAGGAACCGGAACCGCAGCAGCCTGAAACAGATAATGAGATGACAGCAGCAGTAAAAGAATTTAAAACTGCTATCGATGATCTTAAAAAGGAATTTATTGCAGCAAACATCATGGCAAGCAATCGGGCTGGAGAACAGACAGCAACGGCAGAAACTGCCGTGGCAAATATAATCAATCCGTTTAATAATAAAAAGGAAGGTATTTAAAATGGCAGGAGTAAACACGATGAGTTTTGAGGACGCTGCAGCGATCCTTAACAACGTCAGAAAGCAGGTAACGGGTGAAACAGCGGCGGCGCCTCTTACTACAGAGCAATTTGTATCAGTTGCGACAACAACGCTGCAGGCTGGTTATGATCCGGTACTTAATGCTATCACGCAGATGGTCAGCAAAACAATTTTCAGTATCAGACCGTACAACAGAAAATTTGGCGGTATCAAAGTTGATCAGGAACAGTGGGGAGCTATCGTAAGAAAGCTGTCACTCGCTGATAAAGATTTTGATAATGACGTTAGATTCGATCTTGTAGATGGTCAGTCTGTAGATATGTATAAGGTAAATAAGCCTAACGTGCTTCAGACTAATTTCTATGGTCAGAATGTATTTGAAAAGAATTACACTATTTTTAAAGATCAGTTAGATAATGCCTTTTCAGGTCCTTCAGAGTTTGGGCGCTTCATGTCAATGGTAGTACAGAATATATCTGATATGATCGAGCAGGCTCATGAATCTATTGCACGTATGACAATAGGTAACTTCATTGGTGGCAAAAATGCTGCTAATAATGGAGTTATTCATCTTGTTACAGAGTATAACAGCGCAACAGGTCAGACGCTTACACCGGCAACAGTTTATGCACCGGCTAATTTCCCTAATTTCATCAAGTGGATGTATGCCAGAGTTGCTACTATTTCTTCACTTATGACAGAAAGAAGTCAGAAGTATCAGATCAACGTTACAGGAAAGACTATTAACAGGCATACGCCAAAAGAGCTGCAGAAGATCTATCTTTATGCACCACTTCTTAAGGAAATGGAAGCAAGGGTTCTTGCTGACACATATAATGACAATTTCCTTAAATATGCAGATGTGGAAGATGTTAATTACTGGCAGAGTATAGATTCACCAATGGCAATTAATGTTACACCATCATACATGAAGCCTGACGGCACTATCGAAACAGCGGAAGCACAGAGCATTACGAATATTGCAGGCGTGCTCTTCGATAGAGATGCGCTTGGTTATACTACTGTTAATGAATGGTCAGCTACTACACCGCTTAACGCTAAAGGTGGTTATTGGAATACTTTCCATCACTTCACAGAAAGATGGTGGAATGACTTCACAGAAAAAGGTGTTGTCCTTCTTCTTGATTAAGCTTTCATCTTTTTCATTCTTTGGTCGCCGGTCTTGCAGCTTTAATGCTGCAGCCGGCAATATATAAAGGTAGATAAAATGAGTTTTCAAGTTGCGTTTTATACATTAAGAAAAAAAGAGAATTCAACATTAAGACCATCTGGAGATGGTACGAGATATAATTGCGTTCTTAAAGACAGATCTTCGATCATTCACCCTGAAATACAGCTTAATCTTGGTTTGACTTCAGATCCATCTATTTATAATTACGCTAAAATTGCGGCATATAATAGGTACTACTTTATTGAAGAATGGACTTTTGAAGATGGTCTTTGGACAGCTTCAATGAAGGTCGATGTTTTGGCAACGTATAAACCGGAAATTGGAGAATCTACCAGATATGTATTAAGAGCAAGCCTTGAACATGATGGCAGGATCATTGATACTTTATATCCGGCAAAAACAGGTTGTGCTGTTGATGATACAACAATTCTTAATCCATGGACTTATTATTGCTGTATAATAGGTTGTGTTTCAAAAAATGCTAATATAGGTTCTCTTGCTTATTATGCTATGACACCAACAGAATTATCTACAGTATGTACTAACTTGCAGGATCAGATACTTGATGATGTTACTAACAGTGCTAATGGCTTTAGTATTCAGGACGCAGCACCGGCACTTCAGCTATCACTTGTTAATCCGCTTCAATATATAAAGTCTTGTATAATGCTGCCTGTTGCTTTAGTTGATGTGCCTATATATCCTGATTCATCAGCAAATGCTATTATATATAATTGGGATACCGGACTTCGAGGAAGGCAATTAACATCAAGACCTGTTATTACAAAAAACTACGAATTTGAGATCAAAAAACATCCTGATACAACGGTTCGTGGTAATTATGTTAATTCAGCTCCATACACTAATTTAACATTAACAATGCCTCCTTTTGGTGTTATTGATGTTGATACTTCATTAACTTGTAATGCTGACAAATTATATACAGAAATAACAATAGATCCATTAAATGGTAAGGCATTACTAAAGGTTTCTTGTCAGGGTATAACTATGAATAGAATTGAAGCGCAATTAGGTGTACCAATTTCTTTATCACAGGTCACACGTGATTATATTGGAGCGGTTAATGGTGCTGCAAGTGCAGTTACAGGTGCTATGGGCGGTTATGCTTCAGGCGGTGCAGCGGGAGCTGCTTTAGGATCTGTTTCCGGAATAGGAAACGCAATTCAGAGTTTGATGTCCAGAGCTAATACAATAGGAACTACCGGAGGATATGAATCACTTAATGCTAATTTCTCATTAGATCATCAATTTTTCAGACCTGTTGAAGATGATAATAATCATAACGGCAGACCACTTTGCAAAATGCGAAATCTAGGAGAACTTGGTGGGTATATGCTGATTCAGGATGGAGATATATCAACAGATGGAACAGCGCAAGAAGATGCAGAAATAAGATCTTATCTTGAAGGTGGTTTTTATTATGAGTAATGAAGATAATAAAAAGAAAAAGAAGTTATTGTTATTTGTTGCATGGAATGAAGGTATTTTATCATGAATGAAACTTTCAGCTATGATTTTATAAATAAATATAATGCGCATATAAAGCCTTCAACGGTTCATAGTCAGGATAACGCTGCAGCGTGGTATTTTAGAAAATATCTTGCACAGAAAATACTATCGGTATATGAATTTAAAAATATACCTGAAACATGGTCAAAAGATTATTTTCTTTACACCTTATTTATATGGGGATATGTTGCAGTAATAAGAACTGATAAATTTGGTGTGATACCGCAGCATTGCAGCCTGTTTGGTTATGATGTGTTTTACAGACCGACTAACTGCAGCATAGCTAATCCATTATTAAAGGGAATATTACAGCCTAGAATTGGTCTGGAGTGCGAGCTCGTAAAGATACAACCTGATTATGGATCTGTATGGGATATAATATCATATTATGCAGATTTATTGGCGCTTGCTACTGAATCGATGGCAGCTAATATGGTTAATAGCAAACTTGCCTATGTTTTTGCAGCAGAAAATAAAACTACTGCAGAATCATTTAAAAAGATGTATGATCAGATAAATGAAGGGAATCCGGCAGTATTTATTGATAAAAAACTGTTTGCGGAAGATGGAACTCCGCTTTGGACGAATTTTCAGAACAATCTGAAACAGAATTACATAGTATCAGATATCCTTGAGAATATGGCTAAAATAGATGCCAGATTTTGTACTGAAATTGGAATACCTAATATTAACATGGCTAAAGAATCAGGGGTTACAGATAATGAAGTAGAAGCTAATGATATCGATACTAGATCAAAAGCATCATTATGGCTTGAAACTATCAATGACGGTCTTGATAAAGTCAATAAGATGTTTAATTTAAATATCACTTGTAACTTCAGACAGGAGATTAACAGAAATGTGGATGTCAATTCAAGGAATGTATGAATATGATCCTGATATTTTTTCAGGGTTTAGAGTGCCGGAAGGTGTGAACAGAACAGACGCTATAAATGATATCATGCTGAAGTGTGCGGAACTCGAAATTATCTATCCTGATTTTGATATTATGAAAACAGCTATCACAACGTGGTGTAATTCTGAGTTTAAAATATGGCAGAAATTGTATAACACTACAGATTTAGATTATAATCCGATCTGGAATGTTGACGCAAACGTGACTATAAATGATACTAATAATCAGGAAGATACAAGAACTATCACAGATGCTTCAGAAAGAAATAATGATATAACATCTAATAATACTGATACTAATTCTGTAAAAGGTTTTAATGAAACATCCTGGGCAGACCATGAGAAAACAGTTTCATCCGGTACAGGAAGTGAAGATGAAACGTTTTCAAATACAAGAAACGACGGTTATAATTCTGAAAGAACCGGAACACGAACAGAGAGAAGAACCGGTAATATTGGAGTTACAGCAACACAGGATCTTATTAAAAAAGAACGTGAAATTGCAGATTTTAATCTGATCAGTTATATCACAGAATCATTTAAAAAACGTTTTTGCTTAATGGTTTATTAAAGGAGAAAAACAATGGGGATCTTCAGACAGTTTCCATATTCTAATTTTCACGAAATGAATATGGATGAATTAATCAAAATTGTTCGACAGCTTGCTGATGAATGGCAGGCAAACACAAACCGCTGGGACACATTATATAATGATACCAGAGATGCTTTAACTGACTTTCAGAATTATGTAAACACTTATTTCGATAATCTCGATTTAACTGAAGCGGTCAGAAATAACGTGAATAGCATTATATGGTCGCAGGGTTTTCTTGATCATATTACACCAGCTTTAAGCTCACAGACTACAGCATGGCTAAATGCACATATCACACAACCGACTAACGTTGTTGTTGATTCAAGCCTTACAGTGGCTGGTGCAGCTGCTGACGCTAAAGTCACAGGTGATAAAATCGGATATAATAATGATATGCTTCGTGCTATTGGTGGTGATCTAAATTATTCAATTCTTAATGGTATAACTTGGGAACAGGGTTCTATTGATGATTTCACCGGTAATAACCTCGCAAGTACAACACGTATCAGAACAGTTGAATATGTAGATCTACAGAGTTTTAAATTGCTTAACGCAAGTGTTTCCAACGGTTATAAATTTTCCGTTGCATACTTTGATGCTAACAAGCAAATTCTTCCTACTTTCGCCGTCGATTGGACAACTAACCGAATAACATTAACAATACCTGATAATGCGCGTTATGCGCGTTTTGTTGTAGCTACAATTGCTAATGCGACAATAGAACCGGCAGCGCATATAAATTTTTATACTTCAGGAACCTTTAAAGTTACAACCGAAATGGATGGTATTATTAATGACACGTTAATTGCATATACCGCTGATTCAATACCAATAGAATCAATATCATCGGCATTGACAAGCACTGATTGGTATTGGATCTCTGATTATAGATACCCAAAAGGCTATATTAATAGCGTTAGAGTAAAAGGAACTGCAAATTCAAACGGCAATACCGCTTACGTGGCATTTATTGATCCTGATACCGGTAAACTTCTTTATAGAAGTGTTGGTCTTAGAGTTGGTTCATCACTCGAAGTTACAATACCATGTAACATTTATATTGATAAACCATATTATATTGGTGTTTGTTTACCATATCTTGCACACACTTCAAACGGTACAACCGTACATTGGGCGAAAATATGGCAGCCGGCTGTATGGGATGCTGGAGCAATTATACCGATAACATGGGAATCTTCAACCGGAACATATAAATGGGCTGTTCAGGTCAATTATCAGACATATTCAAATTTTCATAATATGGTTCATAAAAAACATACACATAAAGTATTTATTGCCGGTGACAGCATAACAGCCGGATACCCATACACAACAGGCACGAGCTCGCCTTATTACGCAGCACCTGATATTCGTTATGGATCCGTATTTGAAAGATTGACAGGAAATCCTGTTACTTTTGCTTCAAGTAGTGGTAGTGGTTGGCTATACAGAACAGCTTCTGATGCTGCATACGCAATATCAATAGCAGATAATACCAATTTTAGTGATTATGACGTTGCGGTCTTCGCTTTTGGTACAAATGATTATGGAAATAATATGGCAATAGGTTCTGTTAATGATGTATATCCATCTCGTGAAACAGTTTGTGGTGCTATTAATTACATACTAAACAGAATCAGAACTACGGGTGGTAGTTGCACACCAATAATTATTTTACCAATAGTAAGAACAGACCATGGAGATGTATCAACACGTTTTGCGTATGGTTCAAACAATAATGCTGGTTATAGCCTCGGAGCATTATGTGATAGGATCATTGATATCTGCAAAGCAAAAGATGTTCCATATATCGATCCTAGATGTAGTTGCCCATTAAATGCCAGAACAGCAAGTGCGCTTCTTCTTGATGATCTGCATCCATCAATAACAGGGTATAAAATATTGAGTCCATATCTTGCAAACAAAATTGCAGAAATAACTTCTACATACCCATTATCGGTACTACAACAGAATCATTAATTGACACATAGTATAAGAAATGCTATTATAATAATGTGATCGTTCTCATAGCTAGTCATATTGACGAAACACCCG
>AUXO011282868.1_pt1 | contig 12690 bp, 8 predicted proteins | sample 768731 | NCBI WGS metagenome assembly AUXO01 (sample SAMN02715735, study PRJNA202380) | gut metagenome | biome: sheep rumen | host: Ovis aries | place: New Zealand: Palmerston North | reverse complement strand
CTAGAGTTGCTAAGGAGCATGGTTGCTTAACTTTAGCTGTATGTACAAAGCCATTCTTATCTGAAGGTCCGGTTAGAGCTGATTATGCTAACGAAGGTATTAAAGAAATTAAAAAATATGTAGATACACTTATTATCATTCCAAACCAAAGATTATTTACTGCGCTTCCACAAGGAACTCCAATGCTTGCTGCATATAGAGAAGCTGATAATGTATTAAGAAAATCAGTTCAAGGTATTTCAGAAATTATTACAGTTAATGGATATGTTAATATCGACTTTGCCGATATTAAAAATACAATGCGTGATAAAGGTACAGCCTTACTAGGAATCGGTGTTGCTAAAGGTCCAAATAGAGCAGTAGAGGCTGTAAGACAGGCTATTCATTCTCCAATTTTGGAGCTCACAATCGATGGAGCTACAGATGCTATTTTACAAATTACTGCATCACAAAATGTTACAGCTAATGAAATTAAAATGGCAATGGAAGAATTAAGAAGTAACAGTGATAATAACCTTAATATTTATCAAGGTGTTGCCTTCAATAATGATCTTGGTGATGAATTTGTTGTTACAATTATCGCAACTGGCTATAAACTAAGAGAAAATGAAACTTCATATGATGATATGCAAGAATTAATTAATAGAAACCTATATACAGAAGATGATGATATAGTAACTAATTTACAAGATGATGTTGAAGAGGATACTCCAGAAGTTGTAAAAACTGATGAGATTTTTGAAAGCAATAAAAAAGGCGATAAGAAGAAAACTAGACGTGAAAAGCGTGAAGAAAAAAGACGCCTAAAAGAAGAAAAACATCGTAAAAAAGAAGAAGAACAAAAAGAAGATACTAAAAAATCCAATCCAAACCTACCAGATTGGTTATAAGAAAAAGGGCTTTGTTAAGCCCTTTTTATATTTTAGCCAATGCTTGAACTAAGTTCTTTCTTTCTTTATTTTTTAATGCTTTTTCTTCAATGTCAATTTTTACAATATTAGTTTCATATATTGCATCAATTGATAATATTTGTTTTTTGATATCACGTGTTTTTAAGTTGAATTGATTCTTTTCTTCAGCAATGCTGATATCAACATTCATATTTCTTAATTTGTTTTCTTCTTGTAATTCTCTTACCTGTTCTTTTATCGCAATAGGTAGATGTCTTAATATTTCATCTCTTGAATTGATATATGAATCCAAGTCAGAACTTATCTTTCTAGATTCCTCAACACTTTTATCTATTGTGTTTCTTTTATCAGTTTGGAATTTTTCAAAAGAATTAGTTAAGAAGCTTTGATAATCATTTTCAATATCATCTTTATTGGCATTTAATGCATATAAGCCCTTATAGAAATCTTCCATGATTTCCTTTTTTGTTTGGATAATAGAAGCATTATATTTTTGAAATTTAATTTCATTATCCTTGCTGACAAATTCAAAGTGATCATCAAGTGCTTTCTTTTCAGACTCAAGCTTTTTAATATCATTATCAATTCTTATACAAATTTTATCATATTTATCTTTCTCACTTAATAATAAGTTCATAGAAGAAGTATTGATTTTATCAATATCTTTTTCATATGTCGCAACTAATCTTTTATAGGTTAGCTCATTATTTTTGCAAGAAGATGCTTTAAATTGATTAACTAACTCATATAATTCGATATTTGATTTATTCATATTTAAATCAACAAGTCTTTCAATTTTATAATTTAATAATTTGATTGTGTTTTTATCCTCAACAGTCTTTTCATTAAAGTTTTGATTAAAATATGTAATGATTTTATCTACTAATTTAGAGAAATCAATTTTAAATTTATGGAATGGATAAGCACTATTAAGCTGTGCTTGCTTAATTGTGGTTATTGATTCATTATAATTTGCTTCAATTGTTGAAATTTCTTGTTCAATAAGTAATAGGTTATTATTTAAAATCTTTAATTCTTCATTAGCCTCAGCCATTTCTACTTTAATTGAATTGATCTTTTGGTTATTCTCATTTTGTAATGCTAGAATTTCTTTTCTACTAGCACCACCACGTTTTTTGTATTCAATCGCATATTCTAAATTATAAATTTCCTTATTCAAATCATCGATTTCAGAATCTAATTTAGCAATACGCTTTTCAGTTGATTGTTTCTCACTTTTCTGAATATTAATTTTTTTAGTGTATTCTACCTTATTTTCATTGAATAGCTTTTTATATTTAAATTCCTCTTCAAAAGAGATTCTATCATCAATTAATTTAATAACTAAGGCTTTAAAATCATTAATCACATTCTTGAAATAATTGAAAAATTCATTGATTAATCCGTTCATAAAATTAATATATAATTTAGAATCAGAAGCATTATCTATTCCTTTAATTAAATTTTGCATAATCTTGAATGATGTATCTTCAATTTTTCGTGAAATAATAATAAATGTAGATAAAATATTTTCTAATTTTTTAATTTCAAAATTATATCTTCTAATAAATATATCATAAATATAATTATCATTATTGTGGATGTAATTACGCTCCAAAATACTTAATTCTTTATCAGTATTTATTCCTTGAACAATAGAAATATATTTTGAATATTCTTTGAATTTTTCTAATTTTTTATCAGCAATAAGAATATCTTTTTTAGTTAATTCTTCAAATCTCTTATTTTTAATATTCATTTTTTCTTTTGAATATTTTAAGGTAGTAGAAGCTGATTCTAAATTTAAATCAAATTGTTTTTTATTATATTGATCTAATAATTTATATCTTTCGATTGTTAAAAGATTTGATACAGTGTGATATGAAACACCACGATTGTATTTTTCATCCTCATATTCATGTACCAAACGATTTAAATCTTTAGTTATATCAATTTCTAGGTTTTTCTTTTTTATTTCAGCGTTTAGCTTTTCTATTTCCTTTTGATAGATGGCATCTATTTTATCAGTTTCGCCTTCGAAATAAACATTTCTAATGCTACTTTCTAGCTTGGCATCATTACTGCGCTTATTACATTCTTGATTAGCCTTGAATATTTCAAAATTTAATGTTGCTTCATATAAGTTCTCTATCTCTTGGAAATATTTATTATCTCTTATTTCTTGTTCAGATAGACGTTTGAAAGAAGTAGAACGGTTAATATCTAATAAACGCTTTTGATAACTATTTTTCTCTATATCAGATGTATATTGTTTTTTAAGCTCCTTCATTAGCTTATCATGGCTATGATTAGATTGTTCTTTAACATGATGATAAAAATTGTTAGTTTTTTTAACACGTAATTTTGATTGGAATGGACTTAAATTAGAATTATATATTGAAAGTAATTCATTTTCATGCCTTTTATGAATTTTGAATATGTCATAATTTTTAATTTGATTATGCTCAAGCATTACTTCATCAAAATTATTCTTAAGCTTATCCTCATCCTCATCTAAAGTATTAATTTTAGAAACGAATTCCTTACTAATACGTTGAGACTCATGATTATAGCTTTGTTTTCTCTTTTCTCTTTCAGTAGAAGCAGCTTCATATGACTCACTACTTTTTTTACGAGATTTTTCAATCTCATCACCACGTTCGATGAAGTAGCTTCTAATGATTGTGTTTAGATTTGTACTCTCATCACGCTTTTGTTCCTTTATAGCGTTTATTTTTTTGCTATACTCGGCTTCCTTTTCCTCGATTTGCAATTTAGTTTGAGTAATATCCCCCTCATAAATTTTTAATACATTATTAGTATCATCATCATATGAATCTAGCTTATGCTTATATTCTTTTTTTATATCATCAAGATTCTTTTCCATAATATTATTGTTTGTAACAATACTATTATTATATGATTCCTTGGCATTTGAATATTGATATTCTAATCTTGATTTAGTATCTTCAAATTCGTCTTCAAACATTTGAACATTTTGATTTGAAACAGAATAGAATAAGTCAATTTCAACATCTGAGTTACTAGCATCTTTGATGTTTTGCTCTTTAGCCTTTTCAACCTCTATATTAATGTTTTTAATCTTTGTATCATGAAGATTTTTAATCTCAATCTTTTTATTTTGTAATTCAACTTCATTTTGGTTAGATTTTTCACTATATACATCAATTTCTTTTTCAAATTTTTGATCAAGGGATTTATTGCTTTTTTCTAGGTCAGCATCTAGCTTTCTTGATTCATTATTAAGTGATGTTAATGAATCAGTTATTTCTTGTAAAAAAGAAGGAGTAATAGTCAAATCATCTAGCTCTAAAAAGCCATCTATGTATTTTTTAAATGATTTTTGCATAGTATCAATCGATTTTGAAAATGACATAAAATTACCTCCTTCGTTTTAATCTTAATTATTATATCACAGCCAAAACTCATATTCAATAAAACCGTTATTTTAAAGAAAAAAACTATGTTTTTATCTTTAATTTAATCGCTATTTATGGTATGATATGACCGGTGATTATTATGTATGGATATATATGCGGTAAGGTAGTAAAAATTACTCCAAAATATATAATTTGTGACAACAATGGAATTGGCTATTTAATCATAGTTCCAAACCCATATAATTTTATTTTAAATCAGGATTATAAAATCTATGTTCATCAATATGTTAAAGAAGATGTACTTGATTTATATGGCTTTAAAGAAGATGAAGAAAAAGAAATGTTTTTAAAGCTAATATCAGTTAGTGGTATTGGACCAAAGAGTGCTTTAAGTATCCTAGCCTCTGCATCAGTATCTGATATTGCTAAGGCCATTGATAATGGAAATGATGCTTATTTGAAGAAATTCCCAGGAATTGGTAGTAAGGCTTCTCAACAAATCATTTTGGATTTAAAGGGCAAGCTTAATTTTGATGGAATTAATTCAGCTGTCCATAACTCAAAGCTTGATGATGTTTCAGATGCTTTAGTTGCTTTAGGATACAGTAAAAAGGAATTAACTAAGATACTTGCAAAGCTTGATGCAGAAAAGGAAGTAGGAGAATTAGTTAAGGATGCTTTAAGATTATTGGTGAAGTAATATGAATGATGAAAGAATAGTAGACCCAAATTTACAAGAAGATGACAATGAGCTTTCTTTAAGGCCTCAAAAGCTAAGTGAATATATTGGTCAAAAAGAGGCTAAGGAAATGCTTGATGTTTATATAAAAGCTGCCAAAAAAAGAGATGAATCACTAGACCATACTCTTTTATATGGCCCTCCAGGACTTGGTAAGACTACTCTTGCTCAAATTATTGCAAATGAGCTCGGTGTAAATATCAAAATTGTTTCTGGACCAGCTATTGAAAGAAGTGGTGATTTAGCAGCAATCCTTTCAACATTAGAAGAAGGAGATGTTTTGTTCATCGATGAAATTCATCGTCTTCCTCGTTTTGTTGAAGAAGTGCTTTATAGTGCAATGGAGGATTATGTAATTGATATTCTAGTTGGAAAGGATTCACAGGCTAGAAGTATTAGAGTTGATATTCCACCATTTACACTTGTTGGTGCAACAACACGCTTTGGTGATTTGTCTGCCCCACTTAGAGATCGTTTTGGTGTTGTTTTAAGACTTGATTATTATTCTGTTGAGGATTTAAAAAATATTGCTTCTCGTACAGCAAGAGTTCATAAGGCGCCAATGTCTGATGAGGCTGTGCTAGAGCTTGCAAAGCGTAGCCGTGGAACACCAAGAATCGTTAATCGTCTATTTAGAAGAGTTAGAGATTTTGCTGATGTCAAAAATGATGGTAATATTACTCTAGATATTACAAAAGAAGCATTACAAAAGCTTGGTATAGATGATGATGGACTTGATTATACAGATTATAAATATTTAAGAGCTTTAGTTGAAACATTCAAGGGTGGTCCTGTTGGAGTTGAAGCTTTATCAGCAACAATGAGTGAAGAAGTATCTACCTTAGAGGATGTATATGAGCCATATTTGCTTCAAGAAGGTTATATCAAAAGATCTAATCGAGGAAGAATGGCTACTGAAAAAGCATATAAGAAATTAAATATTAATTTTTATAAAGGAATTTTTGAATAATGAAAACAAGTGATTTTGATTATTATTTACCAGAAGAATTAATTGCTCAAACACCACTTAAAGATCGTAGTTCATCAAGACTTATGGTTCTTGATAAAAATAGTGGTGAGGTATGGCATAAGCATTTTTCTGATATATTAGATTATTTAGATGAAAATGATGTGTTAGTATTAAATGATACAAAGGTTATTCCAGCCAGATTAATTGGGGAAAAGGAAGATACTGGTGCAGTAATTGAAGTGTTGCTTTTAAAAGATTTAGGTGATAACACTTGGGAATGCTTATCTAAGCCTCAAAAGAGAGTTAAGATTGGCTCTGTAATTAGCTTTGGTGATGGTAAGCTAAAGGCAGAATGTGTAAAGCTTGAAGATGAAGGTATAACAACATTTAAGCTTATTTATGATGGCATATTAGTAGAAATATTAGATGAGCTAGGCTCAATGCCACTTCCACCTTATATCCATGAAAAGCTAGAAGATAAAAATAGATATCAAACAGTTTATGCAAAGCATCCAGGTAGCGCAGCTGCCCCTACAGCAGGTCTTCACTTTACAAAGGAACTTTTAGAAAAGATAAAGCAAAAAGGAATTGAAATAATTCCAATTACATTACATGTTGGTCTTGGTACATTTAGACCTGTAAATGTTGAAGATACTGCAAATCACAAGATGCATAGTGAATATTATGAGATTTGTGCATCATCTGCAGAGCGTCTAAATGCTGCAAAAAAAGAAGGAAAACGAATTGTTGCCGTAGGAACTACCTCAGTTAGAACACTAGAATCAGCAATTCATGAGGATGGATTATTTTATCCTGAATGCAAGGAAACTGATATTTTTATTTATCCAGGATTTAAATTTAAGGCAATTGATGCTTTAATTACTAATTTTCATTTACCAAAATCAACTTTAATTATGTTGGTATCAGCACTTGCTGGAAGAGAAAATATTTTAAATGCATATAAAATTGCTGTTGAAGAAAAATATAGATTCTTTTCATTTGGTGATGCGATGTTTATAAGCGAGGTAAAAAAATAATGAGTGAATTTTTAAAAGAGGATAGTCAAAAAGTATTAATGAAGGTAAAAGGATATGGCGATATTACAATTGCTGTTTTCGAAGATGTTGCTCCAATTACAGCAAAAAACTTCATTAAACTAGTTAATGATAAGTTTTATGATGGCCTAATTTTCCATAGAGTTATAAAAGGATTTATGATTCAAGGTGGAGACCCTACTGGTAGTGGTGCTGGTGGTAGTAAAGAAGAAATTAAAGGTGAATTCAAATTAAATGGTTTTGATAATCCTTTAAAACACAAACGTGGTGTTATTTCTATGGCTAGAACTAATGATCCTAATAGTGCTTCATCACAATTCTTCATTATGCATAAGGATGCACCACACCTAGATGGAGGATATGCTGCATTTGGTGAGGTTGTAAGTGGCATTGAGGTTGTTGATAAAATTGCTGGTGTTAGAACAGATTATTATGATAGACCAGTTGAAGATGTTGTAATAGAAAGTGTAAGAGTAATTTAGTATGGCAACAGTATGGCATGAAGTATTACATGTATGCAAACAAAGCGGTGCTCGTTATGGTATCCTACATACACCTCATGGAGATTTTGAAACACCTATATTTATGCCTGTAGGAACAAAAGCTAATGTAAAAACTTTAATTCCTGAAGAAATCAAAGAAGTATCTGATGGTTTGATTTTGGCAAATACTTATCACTTGTGGTTACAACCAGGTGATGAGGTTGTAAAAGAATTTGGTGGAGTAAGAGGATTTATGAATTGGGATGGAGCCCTACTTACAGATAGTGGTGGATTCCAGGTATTCTCTTTATCAAAGATTAGAAAGATAACTGAGGAAGGTGTTGAATTTAGACATCACAAAAGTGGTGAAAAATTATTCATCACTCCTGAAAAATCAATTTCTATTCAAAACAATTTAGGTGCTGATATTATTATGTCATTTGATGAATGTCCACCTTTCCATTCCTCACGTGAGTATATGCAAGAATCAGTTGATAGAACAATTCGTTGGGCTAAAAGAGGAAAAGAGGCTCACAAAAATCCTGATACACAATCACTTTTTGGTATTGTCCAGGGTGGAGGATATAAAGATATTCGTAAGCATTCAATTGAAGAACTTGAAAAGATTGGGTTTGAAGGCTATTCAATTGGTGGCCTATCAGTTGGTGAATCAAAAGAAGAAATGTATGAAATGCTAGAATATTTAAATCCAATTATGCCTCAAAACAAGCCTCGTTATTTAATGGGCGTTGGATCACCAGATGATTTAATTATCGGTTCAATTAATGGTATTGATATGTTTGATTGTGTTCTTCCTACACGTAATGCTCGTCATGGTACAGCATTCACTAGTGAAGGTAAAATCCAAGTTAAGAACCAAAGCTTAAAATTATCTAAAGATCCACTTGATAAAGAATGCAATTGCTTTGTATGTAAGACATACACAAGAGGATATTTAAATCATTTAATAAAGGCTGAAGAAATTTTAGGTATGAGATTAATCAGCTATCATAATTTATATTTCTTACGTAATTTGATGCACCAAATACGTGAAGCAATAAAAGAAGATAGATTATTAGATTTTAAAGAAGAATTCTTCAAAAAGTTTGGCTACAAATAGGAGGCACTATGGCTGAAAAGGAAATAAGTGTTGAACTATTTGAAAAAAATGCTCAGCTTTACAATAAAAAGAATTTAAAACGTCATTTTAAATCTATTTGGGAACATGCAAAAGAATATGGTTTTATTGTTCCACCGCTTGGATGTCGAGGAAATTTTGTAATAAAGGCTTCGATTGATAAGGAATTTGTAGATGAATTTATAAAATTCTTAAATGACAGAAAATTGGATGTAATTGGTATAAATAATTATTATCAATATCAATATGTCTTAGAAGATTATGAAACCTATAAGCAATTTATGAAAAATGATATTGAGGCTAATATAGAAAAAATAAAGGCAGAATATCAAAGAGAAATAGCTATTAAAGAAAAATATGAAGTAAATCAAAATGATGATGCAATATTTTATTTTTCTCCATATAACGAAAATGTTGATACATTATTTGAATTCTATTTACGTTATAAGGATGAAATATTAGAGTTTGCTAAAGAAAAAGATATAACTATAATGTTTGATTTAGAAACATTTTATAATATCGCAACTGGATTTATGGCTTTTAATTTTTTAGATTCTGATAATAATGATGAGGCTATGGATTTCGCTAAAAGAATAACAGTTCATTTTGATTTTTCAAAGGCTTATTCAGTTTATGTTATATCGAGAATATTATCTAACATCGGTGATGAGGCTAGCGAATTAGATTATATGGAGACACATATCTTAGCTAAAAATTTAAAAAATGAAGGGAAAAAGTAAAAATGGATAAGAAGGAAACAATTAAATTATTTGAAAGCTTAGAACAAAGTATTGCCTATTTCAGATTAAAAAATGATTTATCTTTAATTGAAGGTGTTATTCAAAATAACCAAACAACTGAGGTTAAATCTAAATGGAATATTTTTGGAATGGCATCTAATAAGATGAAGGATAGTAAAGCAAATAAATATACTGAAAAGAAAATAGAAACTGAAGAAGTATTAGAAGAATTTAAGCGTGAAAATGCTGATTGTTATTATGATTTATATTATGATAAGAAAATGAAAAAGGTATTTGATCAATTATTTAAGGTTGATAAATATGATTTAATTAAGACTTTATTCTCAGTTTATATTTTGCTTGATGATAAATATACATATGAATTTAATGATGAATCAATTGAAGAATTATCTACATTACTTTACGGGGAAAAGAATGTAATGAAGAATAATTTAGATACAATGAATCGTTATTATTCATCTATCGCCTCTAAGTTCTTAGGTAAAATTGGAACTGAATGGAAAAATGTATATCGTGAAGTATGTAAAAATGCTTTAGTATATTTTAATACTGATAATAGAAAATATCTTGAATCTGATTTAGAGGATTTAAAGACTAATAAAAAAGCTAATTTAATTGTTTATGGTCTTCTTTTTGGACTTGGATTAATTGATAGTGTTAAGCTAGTTCCAAAGGATAATGCTAATATTGCAGATATAGATTATGATGATTTAACTAATGTTTTTGCAACATATGCATTATTAATTACAAAGGCAAGAGCTACATCTCCTGTTAAAACATTTAATGAAGATTTAAATACTTTCTTAGATACAATTAATTATTTGAGAAATGCTATATTAAAACAATTATTAATTGCTAAAAAGGATTCCAAATTGAATCAAGATAAGCTTAGCTTATTTAAGAATTTAGAAAACCTTTTAATTAAAGAATTTAATTTATAGTTCTTTGGAGGATTATTTTGAATTTTGTTCTAAAAAATGATAAATATATCGATGAAATAGATTCACATGTATATATTTATGAGCACCAAAAAACAAAGGCTCAGGTTTGTGTTATAAAAAACAAAGATGTAAATAGAGCTTTTAATATAACTTTTAAAACTTTGCCATTTGATGATAGTGGTGTTTTTCATATTTTAGAACATTCCATTTTCTGTGGAAGTGAAAAATATCCTTTGAAGGATCCATTTATCAAAATGTCTCAATCATCACTTGCAAGCTATTTAAATGCTGCAACTAGCAAAAGTTACACAACATTCCCTGTAGCATCTACTAATTTAGATGATTATCATAACCTTGTTGATGTATATCTAGATTCAGTATTCCATCCTAATTTCTTTAAAAATAAAGAAATATTCTTACAAGAAGGATGGCATTATGAGCTAATGAATTTAGATGATAATCTTAATTATAATGGTATTGTCTATAATGAGATGGTTGGCGCATATAATGATTATGAGACTGTACTTGGAAAAGAAATAAATAAAAATTTATTCCCAGGTACTTATTATGAATATGATTCTGGTGGTAATCCAGAATGCATTCCTAATCTAAGCTATGATAAATTTTTAGATACATATAAAAAATGTTATCATCCTTCTAATTCATATATCTTAATTTATGGCGATATTGATATAGAAGATGAATTAAATAGATTAGATAAATATTTATCTTTATATGATTATAAAGAATATAAATATGAAATAAAGAAGATAAAAAATGATAAAACGAAATATGCAACTGCATATTATCAAGCAAATGATTTAAAAGATTCTACTTATTTAACATATAGCTTTGTTTTGGATACAAAATATCAGCCACTACTTTTTGGCGCTTTTAAATTATTGATAAGATATTTATTTAACGCAAGTGATTCACATTTCAAAAATAAATTATTAGAGCTAAATATGGGAAATGATATTTATGCCGATTTAGATTTGAATTATGATTATCCTAATTTATCAATTGTCCTTCCTGGTGCTAATCCAGAAAATGAAAAAGATTTTATCAATCTAATCGATAATGAGCTTATTAGATTAGTTAAAGAGGGCGTTGATAAGGATGTTCTTAAAAATCTAATTGTACCAATTGAATTTTCAGAGCGTGAGGAATATTTTTCTAAAAGCTATCCAAAAGGACTAAAGGTTGGTAATGCATTTTTAATTAAGATGCTAAGTGGAATAGATCCAATTGATAATTATTTTTATAATATTTTTTATGATGATATAAAGGTATTAATTGATTCTAATTATTTTGAAGAGATTATAGAAGAATATTTAGTTAAGAATAAAAATAGATTAGTTTTAAAATGTCTTCCTAAATTAGATTATAAGATTAAAAAAGACGAAGAAACTAATCTTAAATTAAAAAATATAAAAGATAATATGAGTGAAGAAGAACTTCAAAGTATTATTAAAATGAATAAAAAATTATTAGAATATCAAAATAGCGAAGATTCGCCTGAAGATTTAGCTAAGCTTCCTAAGCTTGATTTAAAAAGCATACCAATGAAGCTTGTGCCATTTGATTTTAATGTTTTGCATGAGCGTTATGATGTTTTATATTCTAATACTGATGTTAATGGTATTGTATATTTTAATTTCCATTTTGATATATCTAAGATATCATTTAAATATGTAAAAAATATTGCGTTTTTCACAGACCTATTGTTTAGTTTAGCAACTAAGCATCGTGATAGAAATGAAGTAAGTAGATTTATAAGAACTTATTTTGGACAGGTTTATCTTACAATTGAAAAGATTAAAACTAATGATAATGAAACTAAAATCTATTTAGTAGTTGTTGCTTCAACACTAAAAGAGAATTTTGAAACTGCACTATCATTTATAAAGGAAGTATTATTTGAAACGGATTTTTCTAAAAAGAATATAAAAGAATTCGTGCAGTTATATTTTTCTGATTTAAATTCATATCTTGTTGGTAATGCATATTCTCTTGCCAAGGTTAGATGCTCATCGTATATTGATGAGCTTGGTAAATATGATGAATTAACATATGGCTTATCAATGATTAATTATCTGAAGGATATAAGTAAAAATTTAGATAAATATTATGATAAGATGATTGAAGATTTTAAATTCTCAATTAATTTATTTTCAAAGAAGAATTTCTTTATGTCACTTATGTGTTCTAATGAATATTATAATGATATAATAAGCAAGATTGATGAATTCTATGATTCTTTGAATGATAATTTAGCTTATTCTAAATCTA
>AUXO010376111.1_pt1 | contig 12690 bp, 7 predicted proteins | sample 768731 | NCBI WGS metagenome assembly AUXO01 (sample SAMN02715735, study PRJNA202380) | gut metagenome | biome: sheep rumen | host: Ovis aries | place: New Zealand: Palmerston North | reverse complement strand
TTTTGGCTCAAGATAACGAAGATCTATTATATTACCCCGTTCAGTATTTACAATAGGTTTATTCTCTTTAAAATTTTTTAAATCTCCTAATGCATATTCTATTGCTGTATCAACCATTTCTTTAGAATAAGGAACTAAAGAATTTGATTCTTTTTTTATTTTGTTAATTAATAAATCTATTTTGTCATTACTAGTATATCTTTTAAGTACTATTTCATCTTCATCTACAACATTTTTTTGCTTTTCTATTTCTGGTTCTTTAAATACATATGCATCAACATTTAATAACAATAGTAGTTTTAATTTTTCAATTTTACTAAGATTATATCCTATAAATTCAATTGATTTCTTACCTTTATAAACATAAAAATTATATAATGCCTCTTTATTAGCTTTAACAAAATAATATAAAAGATCAAAGTTATTATAATAAAATTTAACTTTTTTCAAAGTTTCAACATCACTTAAAACAGAAACACCAATTCTTCTCAAATGAGTAGGTAAAACTAACTCTGTAATTGATGTACCATCTAAAGCACCATTTTGTATTTCATATAGATTTTCTGATAATTCTATTTCTTTTATACTATCACAATCTAGGAAAGCAAATTCACCAATAGATGTTACTCCTTTTGGTAGTTTTAATTTTTTTAATTTACCACAACCAGCAAAAGCATAATTACCAATATTTTTAAGAGAACTTGGAAAATGTACTTTTTTAAGATGTTTACACATATAAAAAGCATTATCCTCTATATCAGTTATTCCATCACTTAAAGTTACTTCTTCAATACCTGTACTTCTTAAAAACCAATTACCTCTAACCTTTTTTAAAGAGCCCGGAATTGTTAATTCTTTTAAACTATCACAACCATAAAAAGCATTTTCACCAAGTTTTTCAATACCCTCTTTTAATATAACCGACCTAAGATTGGTACAATTTTTAAAGCAAGAACTTCCAATACTTTTTACTGAACTAGGAATAACAATTCTTTCTAAAGAAGAACATCCATCAAATACATTATTTCTAATCTCTACTAAACCATTACCAAGGTTTACTTCTTTTAAATCAGGACAATTTTCGAATGCACCAGCCTCAATTAATTTTACTGAATCTGGAATAGTAACTCTTTTTAAACTTTTAAAATCCTTAAATGTATTTGCTGAAATCTTTTCAATACCATCAGCAACAACATAACTAGAGATATTTCTATCATTTGCGACCATACTTCTATCTAGTATTCTATTATTTGGAGAATAGTCATAGTATGATTTCTTTTCATAATCTTGTGCACGAACAATCAATCTTTCTTGTCGTTCCAACTCATCAAACACTTTTTTATTATTTTTATAATAATGTTTATATCCTTTTGACCCACATAGAATATCAAAAACAACAGCATTTTCTTTAAAAAGCGGGTAAGCATACAATTTCAATTCTAAAAATGTTTCAATAGGTACAGTTACCTTTTTTAATGTGATACACCTATAAAAAGCTTCATGATCTAACTCTTTTAACGTACTAGGCAAAACTATTTCTTTTAAATTGCTACAATAGGCAAAAGAGTGTTTACAAACTGTTTCTATTCCTTCTTCCAATATAACCTTTGATAGCGATTTACAACCACTAAAAGTAGCAAACTCTATTCTCTTCACTCCTCCAGGAATAGTTATTTCCCTCAAATTCTCACAATCCATAAAAGCAAAATCACCTATTTTTCTTAATGATTGTGGCAAAGTTATCCTTTCTATATTAGAGCAATCTTGAAAAGCAAAATTTCCAATTTCTTCTAATCCCTCATTTAGAATAAGATCTATGATATTTTTACAACCATCAAAAGCCCAAAAATCAATTACTTTTAAAGACTTAGGAAAAATAACATCTTTTATAATACTATTTCTAAAAAAATTAGAATCTATTATTTCTATACCATCTTTAATAACTAATCTACTACCAATTAATTCTTGATTATAAAACTCACTAATTTTTACCAAGTCATTCTTCTTACCCATATCATCAAATCCTTATATAATTATCTAATTTATAATACTAATAATACTATTTCTTTTTAAATACAAATATTTTACTAAATATATAATTGAAAAGTGTTATTAAAACCTGACATATAACTGTCCAAATTATTACCCATACTTTCGTATCTAACTTTAAAAAAGTAATAAAGAACCACATAATAAACATTTCCATAAGTAAAGTTAATATTCTACTACCTACAAAACTAGTAAACTCTTTTAATAAATCCTTACTTTTACTTTTAAAAACATAAAATCTATTTGTTACATAAGCAAATAAAACAGCAGCTATCCAAGATATAATTATTGCTATTTGTAATTCAATCTCTTTCTTAGCATCTAAGATAGTAAATAGTAAGCCCCATTTAACAGCAATAGAAACTATAGTAGTTAATAAACCAACTACAATATATGACCAAAACTCTTCATTTTTATGATATATACCCCATCCCCATCTCCAAAATCTAACAATAAAATTAGGTTTATAAGAATAATAATTATATATCTTATTCTTCTTAACTAAATAACCTTCTCTAGCTTCTTCAATCAAAGGTAAATCATTAATTGAATCAGTATACATTTTATCAACTATACCTTTTGGAAATTCTGAATAAAATAATTTAACTTTTTCTTTGCCATGGCAATTATTTCCAACTACCTCTCCAGTAGTTAAATCCATTTCAGTAGCTATTAAAGCATGAACATCATACTTTTCTTTAATATAATTAAGCCAAAAAACACAAGAAGCAGAGATAATAACATCTCTACTATGAGTTCTCTTATTTACCCAAAAAGATTTTAATTTCTTCTCATGATTTTTCCAAAACTCTTCAACAAAGCTATCTATATCATCTACATCTTTTACAAATGCAAAAACTACCTTTTTAAAATCTTCTATTTTTTTAATTTTTAATAATTTTAATAATCCCATCCATATTATCAAAGGTATTCTTAGTATAATTTTAGGATACTTTTTTAATGCAAAGAAAAAAATATCAATACCAGAATCTCCATCATATATAGTGCCATCAAAATCATACACATCATATTTCATGAAAATCACCATCTTTGTATTGATATTATCTCATATTTTTCTATTTTTTTCCATTACTCTTCTTTTCATCATGATTATGTTGAAATAAAATATCTGTTTTTAATACTAAGAATAATAGCAGCATCATTAATGCTATATAAATATATATAGCTAATTTCTTATCTCCTAGAACAAAGAAAATAGAAACGGAAGCAAATAGAATATTAATTCCATATATTATAAGAACCGATGCCGGAACACTAAATCTCATTTTCAACAATTGAAAATGAAAGTGTTCTTTATCCGGAGTACCTATTCCTTGGCCTTTTATTATTCTTCTTAATATAGCAAGTCCTGTATCAAATATTGGAATAGCAAGTATAGTTATAGGAATAATTAAAGTAGTTAAAGTTGCAGCCTTATAACCTAATAAAGCAATAACACTTATAGTATATCCCAAAAACAAACTTCCACTATCACCCATAAATATCTTAGCAGGATGAAAATTATGAACTAAGAATCCCAAAGTAGAACCTAACATAATTAACGATAATATAGTATCTAATCCTTCTTTTCTATTAAGAATAAAAGCTATAATAGCAATAGTCAAAAAATATATAGAAGATATACCTGAAGCAAGACCATCTAACCCATCAATCAAATTGATAGAATTAGCTATAGCTACTATAAAAAATATCGTTATTATATAATTGATTGGCACTGGGAAATCCATATTAATCCCAAGTACATCTATATGCTCTATTACCATATTTCCATAAAACACAACTACACAAGCCGCAATTATTTGTAAAACAAACTTTACTTTTGCTCTAACTGGATTAATATCATCTACCATACCAGTAAATACTATAATAAAGCCACCAATTAGAATAGATATCATTTGATATGTAGATCTAGCAAATAACATATATCCTAATAAGAAAGCACCAAATATTGCTAAACCACCCATCCTTGGTATTGGTTTTTTATGCACTTTTCTTTCATTTGGAATATCCAAAGCATTAGTATGAATTGCACACTTCTTAGCTAGTGGAACTAAAATCGCACTAGTTAAGAATGTAACAATCACTATCAAAAAAACATTATGTCCATTAACACTAAGATTCATAATAATCACCTAATCACTTATTATATACAAAATTTAATATAAATCTATGATTTTTTTCTACCTTTTGTTTTTTTCTTAGGAACAACAGGAATTATTTCTGTTTCATCTCTTTCATATAAATCAAAAGCACTTTCTTCAAATGTTTCATCATTTAAGAATTCTCTTTGTGCCTTTTTAGCTAACTCTTTTTCTCTTTTCTTTTTTAATTTTTCTTCTTTTTTAGATAACTTTTTCGGTTCATCATCTTCAAAACTTTCTTCATTAGCTTTAGCTATATTATTTAATATATCTGTATCAGAAATAAGTGTTGGATCTTCTTTTTTACCCTTCTTTTTCTTAGGTTTTTCTTCTATATCCTCATCCAAATCAAGTATTACATCCTCATTTACTTCTTCTATAATATCTTTTGGAGAATTATCTTCTTCACTATCATTTATTACTTCTTCTACTTCTTCATTATTATTATCTTCTATAATAATATCATCAGTTACTAAAGTATCATCAAATGAAGCTAATTCACTTTTCTCAATCTCTTTATCTCCAATATTATTAAACTTTTTATCCCTATGCTTTTGTATTTTTTTCTCCATATAATTATATAAATCATTATTTTTTCTTTTTAATCTAACAACATATATCATTAATATAATAATTAATAATAATGCTAATCCTGATACACAAACAAATACTAAAGTTAAAATCTTATAATCTTTATCATTATTATTAATTTTCTTAGTTTCTTCTACAGTATCACTAGTATCATTATACTTAAGCATTGTCCCATCATCAATATCATAATAATACCAAGATTCTTCTCCAGAAATAGTATTTACACCATATATAAGAACTATATTATCACTATCATTTTTATAATAAACAGTGATATCTTTTTCACCAATAGTAACAGTTTTAGTATTTTCATAACCCTTTATAGTTTCTTTAGGATTAACAGGCACTAGTGTTATAGCACTACTAGATATTTGTTTATAAGGAGTAAACTCGCCATCCTTATATATATAATAAGCCATATTAGAATCAGAGTCTTTTAAAATAACTAAAGTTATATTAGCTTGACTATTGTTATAAGCTAACACTTCTTTACCTTCAATATTTATAGTGGTAGAAACATACCCTGCAGGCACTTCCAAAGCACCATCTTTATTTACAACAGTATATTCTTTGTTATCAACAGTTACTTTTACAGGATTTTCTTCCGCTTTAGTAATTAATATAGTATAAGTCTTTTTATTACCTTTTTGAGCAGTTACTGTAACAGTCACTTTATTTACTCCTTCAGTCAAATTAACTATATCAATAGGAGTAATTTGTGAAGTAGTATCTTCTCTATAAGCATTAACTTGAACAGAATCTACACTACCATCTACATCTAAAGTATATTCAGTCTTATTCTTATCAAATTCTGGAACCAAATTATACCCTACTACTTCTAATATTCTTAAATTAGCATTAGAACTCAAATTAACATTATTAGTAGTATTTTCTTCTACCTTTTTATAAGCTTCTTCAGCACTAGATACTTCAACAGTTGTAGTAGCTCCATCTGTTGCAATAGCTTCACCACTATCATTATACATTTGACCACTAACAGTAAAACTACTTGATCCAGATTTTATAGCTTGAAATTTATAAGTAACACTAGCATAACCAGTCAAAGTTGAACCCGTTTTAACACAAGCTCCACCAGTATCAGAATTTGCTGAAACTAGCTTAAATACTTCTTGATTATAGCTAACACAATACTCCCATCCAGCTCCGCCACTAGCATTAACTGTAATACTAACTGTATTACCAATATTTACACTTTTAGTACTTCGAGCAACAGTAAATCCAGCCGCATTAACTGTAACCATACCAGCTATCATTGTTAAACATACTAGTAATAAATATTTTATTTTTTTCATCTTATCACCTATAAATTACCCTTTCCTAAAATATGTTTTTGAACTAACAATAAATCTACTATATTTATTTTTCCATCATAATTTGTATCTCCCGCTAAGAATTTAGCATCTGTTAAATCTCCCTTTCCCAAAATATGTTTTTGGATTAACAATAAATCTACTATATTTATTTTATCATCACCATTAATATTTCCTCTAACCGCAATTGTATATATTTTGTTTTCTTTTGTTCCCGTAATTACTATTTTATCAGCCGTAGTAAATGTACCACTGTTTTTATCAGTATTATCAGAATTCTTTACAACTGCCAAACCCCCATTACTTCTAATTTTGGATATTATAATATTAATATCAGTACCAGGAGAAATACCATATAATACATCACCATTTAATTTTACTCCTATAATATTAACTAAATCAGCAACTTTAACTTCTGGAGATTCAACTTTCTTTTCTTCTTCTGCAGGAGTTGGATTACCGGTATTATTTTCAATAGTTACAACATATGTTTTTTGACTTCCACTAGGTGCTGTAACTACTATTTTTACAACAGCTTTATTATTAACAAGTTTAACTACTCCCGTTCCTTTAATAGTAGCTTCTGCATCTTCTGCTAAAGCTGTTACATTAACTTCATCACTAGTAAATGCTGCTTTATAATAATATTCGGTTACATTTTTATCAAAATCTCCTACAATTATTTCATTAACTTTTATAGCTTTTAAATTATTATTATAACTCTTATCACTTGCACTACTTCCATTATTACTTGCTCCACTATCAGTATACACAGGAATTAAAAATATAAAGTTACTATTCAATAATCCTGCCTTATTATAAGCAGAATAAATATTTTTAGCTTCTTGAATAGGAGCATATATATTAGTCATATATTGATGTGAATACTTTGAATAACCATTATTAGGTCCAACATTAAATTTTTCATAATATAGAGTATTTTGACCTTTGCTTACATATTGTTCTTTTAAAAATTCTGCTCCACCAGATATTGCTTTTGCTGGTGTATTCCAAGGTCTACCATAAGAAGTACCACCAATATATCCTGCAGCATAAGCAAGACCTCTACCAATAGCTCCTAAATTCATCGAAGGAACTGGATAAGCTCCAATATTGTAAAAATTATAAAAGCCATCTAAACTTTTGCCTTCATACGTAGGACTACTACTAACAGATTGATCATTAGATACCTCAGTAGTATAAGTTCCTGTTACCGCCCTATACTTGGAATTACTAGCCCCTTCTTGCTTACTTCTTGCTAACAAATGAAGAGCATTATATCCATTTCTATCTGCCGCTTCTCTAAACTCATTTTTATAATTAGCTAAATTACCAGTAGCAAGAGCATTTATAGCTGTATCATTTATAATAGATTTACTACTTTCCAAATCCATATATTGAAATATAATATTTTCAAAAAGACCATTTTTAGCATCTAAAAACATCTTTACTACATCAGCATTAACATAATAATAATCTGCTTCTAAAGCATTACCATTCAAATAATAATTACTATTTGCTGTTTGTAATGCACTTAACCATTTTTCTTTTTCTGCAGCTTCTATTAAACTAACACCAGTATCTTCTGCTTTAAAACTCCAAGCAGGATACTTTTTATGTAAATAAAATAAGTAAGGGCAATAACTATCAGGGAATCCAATACTCTTTAAGGAATTACAATATTCATCATAGCCTGACCCAGTACTAGTACTTGTACTAATGTTGACAACATGTGACTTAGCCACATATCCAACTGATCCATCATATTCTATCTTATAAACAGTATTCTGTAATCCTAACACTTTAACCTTCGTACCAAAAGCAAGTTCAGTTACTTGCGAATTAGATAATACATTAGGTGCATTATGTACTCCAAGTGAATCCGCAGTAATCATTCCGTCAAAAGGATAATTCTCAGCATTTATTAAGCTTATATTTGCAAAAAAAGAAAATAAGGGAAAGAATGTAAATAAAATGACTAATGTAACATATTTTTTCATTTATTCATTCCTCCTTACCTTATACTATATTAAATTATAACACATCAAGCATTCTATAACAACATTGACACAACTTATAAGTGTAAAATTGTTAATAAAGATTATTTATGTTATAATCTATTGGTGAAAGAATAAGGAGTTTTAATATGAGTGTATTATCAAAAAAATTAAAAAGAGCTAATAAAGTACAACGATTCTTCTATCGTTTTTCAATTTTACTTTATATACTATGCTTTGGATACTTTATCTATGGCATGTTACATTTAGGCAAAATAGAAACTTTAATACGAATAATTGTAATAGTATTCTTTTCTTTATGGTTACTCTTGTATATATTAGCAGGACTAATATCAATACTTAGTAAAAAGAAAAAAACATTTATATTCTTAACAATTTTTACAATTCTATTATGTCCTATATTTGTAATATCATCATTTTATGTAAATAAAATATTTAATTCAATAAATGTAATGAACAGAAATACTGTTACTTATACAACTAATCTAATAACATTAAAAGATGGTAAGATTAATAAAAACTCAATAATAGGTATGATAAAATCTCCAGATGATATTGAAGGAAATCTACTAGCAAAGAAATTATTAAAAAAAGAAGACTTAAAAAACAAAATTGAATACTACGACGAATATCCTAAAATGTTACAAGATTTATACAATGGCGAAATAGATGGATGTTTTGTTTCTAGCAACTATCCTATTCTATTTGGAGAAACAGAAGATTTTTCTAATATAGAAAATGATGTCATAGTAGCTTACGAACTAAGCGAAGATATGAAAAACGCAGATAATAATAGTATTAAAAACAAAGGAAAAGATCTAACAGAACCATTTACTGTATTACTAATGGGTGTAGATTCTGAAATGGATGGATTGAAAGCAAATCAAGCCTTTAATGGAGATACTTTAATGCTCGTAACTTTTAATCCTAAAACATTAAATGCAACAATGTTTAGTATTCCAAGAGACACATGGGTTCCAATAGCATGTAATAACAATCGTGAGAATAAAATTAATTCATCAGCAGCTTATGGTTCAAGTTGTGTAATTAAAACAATTCAAAACCTAACAGGGATTAATATTGATTACTACGCAAAAGTAAACTTTAAAGGAGTAGTCGATTTAGTAAATGCCGTCGGCGGCGTAACTGTTAATATTGAAAAGCCAGATTTTTGGTATATAGAAAATGGTAAAACATATAAAAACAAAGTATGTGAACAAGACTCCAATCGTCGCTTTGGTAAAAATATAGTTTGTATGGATATTGGTGAACAAACTTTAAACGGAGAACAAGCACTAGCCTATGCTAGATGTAGACATTTATATGCTAGATCCGACATTGCTCGTAACCAACATCAACAACAAATAATAGAAGCTTTAATAGTTAAAATAAAAGATTTAAGAAGTGTTTCAGACTTTGAAAAACTATTAAATGCTGTTTCTAAAAACATCGAAACCAATATAACATCTAACCAAATGCTATCATTATATGATGTAGCTAAAAATATGTTATCAGATCAAACCGGAACAAAAAAATTATCAATCCAAAAAACATATTTATCTTATTATAATTTAGGATTATCATATACTTCAGCTTTAGGTTATTATGAAGAATCACTAAAAGAAATTGTTAAAGCCATGAAAATTAACTTAGAATTAGAAAAACCAGAAATAATAAAAACTTTTGAAATATCATATAGTGAGAACTATACTACTCCATTAATTGGATATGGAATATCAGGAAGTAAAAAACAAGTTGTACCTAACTATGTCGGATATGATAGTACATATGTTAGTAACTGGTGTCGTGAAAATGGTATATCTTGTAGTTTTAATAGAGTTGATAGTGCTCTACAAGAAGGACAAATAATAACTCAGTCAGCCATAGGAGTTTTAATAGATTCAATTAGTTCTTTATCTTTTACAATTAGTAATGGTTCTTCTGTTGTTGAAAAAATAGAAAATGAACCTACAACTAAAACACTTCCTAAACAAGAAGAAACTAAAAAACAAGAAGAAACTAAAAAACAAGAAGAGCAAACAACAGAAAAAACAGAAGAAAAAGAAGAAACTAATAAAGAAAACAATAACAATAATAAAGAAGAACCAAAAGAAGATACTCCACCTAAACAAGAAGAACCAATAGAAAACCCAGAAACAGAAAATCCAATTCAAAATAATAACGAATAAGAATTAAAAGTACCCTTCGGTACTTTTAATTTTATAAAGAAGGTATATTTATTATGAAACAAGAAGTTTTTTTAACTAAAAAAAATATAAACCAAACCAATATAGCCATCATAGCAGATATCCATTATCACAATCACTACAATAAAAGAATACTAGATAGAATAAAAAAACAGATTATAGAAAACAAACCAGACTATTTAATCATCGCCGGAGATCTATTGGATAGATCAAACTATAAATATCAAGGCTTGTTAAAATTTCTTGAAGAAATAGCTAAAATAACAATAATAATAATTGTCTTAGGTAATCACGATTATTACATAGATAACAAAGACAAAACTATTAGTAATGGCGTAAATCAAGCTTTTATCAAAGATCTTAATAATCTTAATAACACATACTTACTTCGTAATGAAAAAATAATAATAGATAACATATGTTTTTATGGCTTAGATTTCCCCTTTGATCACTTTAGAATAGATAAAGAATCATATACAAGTTTTAAAAGTATTATAGATAACCAAAAAGATATGTTAGAAAACAAATACTATAATATAACCATAATTCATAGCCCAGTAAACATTTATAAATATATTCAAAAGAATCCCGAATCTAATATTGCTTTAAGTGATTTAATTATATCAGGGCATACCCACAATGGTTGTATACCATACTGTATTACCAATATAATAAATAGAGTATTTAAAAGTAATCGTTCCTTAGCATCTCCTTATCGTTATATATTTCCTAAATATGCTCAAGGAAGAGTCTATAAACCAAAAGATGGTATAATATACGAAGGATTAGTAAAACTAAGTAAATCAACTGGTATTCTATCAATATTTGATTTTATATTTCATAAGCAAATAAAAATGATTACGATAAAAAAAGAACCTATTAATGAAGACAAATAATTATCTTCATATAGGTTCTATTTAAATGCATCAAGTTTAGGCTTATATTCTACTACACTCCATCTTTTTCCATCTTCTTTAGCTACAACAACACTACCTTTATTATCATAGCCCATATCCTTATCATAATCCCATTCAAGATTAATAACATATACTTTATCTACTTCTTTTACACACTTAGTATTATCATTTTTACTAATAGTATAGCCTTCTACACAAGATTTAACACCTGTAACATCATCTACTATAACATTATCAATAAAAATATAAGAATCTTCACTAGTACTCTTTAATTCAATACTTTTTACAACAGGTAATTCTTGTTTTCTATCTCCATAAGTATCATCTTGAACATTAGAATATAGAGTGTCCATCACTTTGGAATCAAACATGTCAACCTTAGTATTATAAAAATAATCTCTTCCTCCAACATCATATTTATTAACCTTTGAATTAATAGTATATAAATCTATAACAAACATTTTAGCAACTTGTTCAGAATACTTTTTTTCATCTATCACTTTTTCGTTTAGTATTTTTTTCAATTCTTCATATTCCTTTTTAAATAATTCACTATCACGATCTTTAATACTATAACCATACTCTTCTATACTATCCAATACCTTTACCGTAATCTTCTTCTTTGTATGTAATGATTTATAATATCCATAGCCAAAATAACAACCAACACCTATAGCTAGTAAAATAATAATTATTAAAGCTATTTTTATTGATTTATTCTTCTTAGTTTTTATTTTTCTAAGCTTCTTACTCATTTTATCACCCTATTCTTCTTGACTTACAACAATATTATCTCCTTCTCTTTTTATTAAATTATGAACAATAATATCATTAGAAACAGATAATATATCCTCAGCTTGTTTCTTTATATTTTCTATATAATCTTCTTCTATTATAACATTTTCTTTTAATATTAAATAATTATTTGCTGTACTACTATAATAAACACTATTAGTTACAAAATTACCACTAGGAAATACTACAAAATTATCATCTTTAATATCATATATATCATGTCCTAAAGCATATTTATTAGAGAAACCCATCATATTTCCTAGTGTAGGTAATATATCATACATACCCATTGTATTACTATTAACTTTTTTAATTTTTCTAGCAACATTTTTATTTTTTGTCCAAAAAACTAAAGGAGTTCTTCTATTTATTTCATGCCTAAAATTATTATAATCATAATAATTTTCGTCTCCCTCACTATAAACTTCACCAGTTTCTACATTATAATTATAATAATAAGCATATTCATTTTTATTTAATCTAGCATCATGATCACCATATAATACAAATACAGTATTATTATAATAATCACTATCTTTAACATAATCCATAAAAGTACCTAGTGCCATATCAGCATAATGAGCACTTATTAAATAATTACCTAACTTAGTACCTTTTAA
>AUXO017317617.1_pt1 | contig 12691 bp, 12 predicted proteins | sample 768731 | NCBI WGS metagenome assembly AUXO01 (sample SAMN02715735, study PRJNA202380) | gut metagenome | biome: sheep rumen | host: Ovis aries | place: New Zealand: Palmerston North | reverse complement strand
CCCGCTTTACCTCAGTTCTTATCCTCCTTGATACAAAGTTAAATCCAGACACAGTTTTTTTCGGCGAAGGTTTTCAGATGCTGTCACAGATGACAGGAACCTTTGCAAATCCTGTAAATATCGGCAGATGCATGGACGATTTGTCTCCTTACTCTCACTATCCGGTTGAGGACTATAGAACTGTATACAATATGCTTCTTCTGAAAAAAGAGAGTATGTGGACGCTACTTGGATTTACAAGCTGCAATAAATACACGGGCTTTTTTAGAATCTTCAACGATGGAACACTGCATGTCTGTATGTCTCTGGAAGGACAGCTCTTTAACTCAGGAGACATCATCAATACAGAAACTTTCATCATGATGGAAGGAACCGACAAACAGCAGCTTTTAGAGAAATTTGCTAAGCTGATTACCAAACACCACCCTCCTCTGAAAATCAAGGAACGCCCATGCACATGGTGCTCATGGTATGCATACTATGATCATGTCAGAGACTCAGACATCATTGAAAATGCGGATAAATCAGGAGAACTTGATTTTATTGATCACATTCAGATTGATGATGGCTACGAAAGTCACATGGGAGACTGGCTTGAGTACTCAGATAGTTTTTCAAAAGGCCTTGATGACTGCATAGCCAAAATAGCGGAAAAAGGAAAAAGACCTTCCATCTGGGTAGCTCCGTTCATAGTCAGTGGAGAATCGGATATTGTAAAAAATCATTCCGACTGGATTGCAACCGATATGGACGGAAATCTGATTCCGGCAGGTTATCTTACATATGGAGGATGGCGTGATCTTCCATGGTATGTACTGGATTTTTCAAATGAGGAAGTTGTAAATCATATCCACAATATATTTAATTTCTTTGTCAAAAAACTCAGGATCAGATACTTTAAGTTAGATGCCTGCTACTGGGGAGCAATAAAGGGATACCTGTTCAGAGGAAATATCTCAAGAATAGAAAACTACAGACGAGGAATAAAGGCAATCCTGGATGCAATCGGAGATGATGCGATTCTTTTAGGCTGCAATGCACCTATCTGGCCTTCACTAGGACTTTTCCATACCATGAGGATCTCAGATGATACAGAGAGGAATCATTACAGAACAGTTCAGAAGGCTAAAGAAACCTTTAACCGACTCTGGATGAACAATCATCTGTGGATAAACGACCCAGATGCCCTCTGCATCAAAGATCTAGATGGACAGCATATTGAAGCAAATGACGTACATCTTCAGATTGCGACCGTACTCATCTGCGGAGGAGTTGTCACCGTCGGTGACAGATTAACAGACTACAGCAAGGAAGATCAGGCTCTTCTCAGGAGAATCAAAGACTATACATATTATGTCAAAGAAGTCACCGCTGATGAGGATTACTCCACATTTACACTTAATCTTAAGAGCAGAAAAGAACGTATAAAAATTTATATCAACTGGACAGAGGCAAATCAGACGATTCTTATAGGACAGAATTCAGTTAACTTTATGAATAACGAACCTCTGTCCTCAGAATATATACTGCCGCCTACAGATACACTCATTGTTATTGAGCATTAAGGATAGACTCAGGATCTTTATTCATGGTTAAGGCTTTCAGACCTTTTAGGGCCATAAGAGTAGTCTGAAGCCTAATCTCTTCTCTATCTCCTTTAAAGTGGAAACAGTGAGCATAGGCTTTTTGCCCTTTTTTCATGAGCCCCATCCAGACTGTACCAACAGGTTTCTGCTCTGAACCGCCATCAGGACCAGCGATACCAGTAACAGATACTCCTATAGTGGCAAGAGATGAATGCTTAAGAGCCCCTTCAACCATCTGAACAGCAGTCTCTTCACTCACAGCACCAACACTTTTAAGAGTATCCTCTTTAACTTCTAAAAGCTCCATCTTTGACTCATTTGAATAGGTTATAAAACCTCTGTCAAACCAGCCTGAGCTACCTGGTATTTCAACAATTGATGCTCCGATAAAACCTGCGGTTAAAGATTCTGCAGTAACGTATATTTCACCATATTCAGCTGATAGGGATTCAAATTCTCTGGCAGTATTAGTGATTTCTTTTAATAAGGATTCTTTCATGATTGCCAATAATCTTGTTAATTAGGTTCTAGAAAAGCACAGAATTGAAGTCATTCTATACGAATAGTATATCTTATATAAATAATCAACGAAAAGAGTTTTCAAAAAGAAGTAGGAGATTCTATCTAGGTCTTCTTAGGCCGGTTTTGGCTCCCATACCATAAGCTTCACGAGCTTTCATGCTAGCTACATGAGGTGCAGCAGGAGATGACTGAGCAGGAGCGGTCTTAGGCTGTTCAGGAGCAGTCTTTGCTGGAGCCAGTGATGCTGCAGTCTTAACCTTATCAAGAGATGGAGTCTGATTTTCTGCAGCTTTTGCCTTAGCGGCAATTTCAGCAGCAGCTACCTTAGCGGATAAATTATGAACCTTAGCCAGCATCTCAACTTCGTACTGAGGAAGATTGGTTTTTGCAATAACCTCTTCAATTGACATTCCTTCAGCTAAAAGTCTTTTTGCAAGAATAATTGGCTGATTCTCTACTGAATTATTCTGAATTTCCTTCTTCTGCTGTTCAACCTTTACAGACAGATTATCAAATGAGGTATTGATAACTTTCTGTTTATCAACTAAATCCTGCTGAGACGAGGTTAAATACTGCAGAGACATATCTGAAGCCTTAATCTTTCTTTCCAAAGCTTCAATAGAAGTAGAATATTTTGCAGACTGCTCCTCAAGAGATTTCAGAGCATTATCAACAGATTCTTTTAATAAAAGATTTTCTTTTTCTAGCGCACCGCAACGACGGGAGGTAATTACAAAAGAGATAAGGATAAATAGCAGCAGGACAACAGCTGTACTAATAGCGGCTATAAGAGTTACATCTAAATATGTCTGCATAAAATCTCTGTACGTAATTAATCTTTATCTAACTGTAATATAGCACTTTTTTAAAAATCTCACAAAATTTAAGGAATTTATATTGTGATTTTCGTCTTAACTTGTGCAATATTTTCTGCTTTTTCCGCATATAAATCAGTGGAAACAGGTAAAAAAGACCTGTTTTCCACACAAACGTTGCATGAAAATAACTATGCGTTTCAGAACCAAACTTTTTATCTGAAATTCTCATGACAGGTGCATTTGGAGAGCTATTATGATACATGAGGCTTATGGCAAATGTAGGAACTGTTAAGCAATAGGCCAATTTCTCAATCTCACATATCTGGAGTTATTTTAAGTAAGATTTTATCCAGTTATCCATGAATCGAATCTGTTCCTCTGTATGGAACCAGTGTTCGCCATTTTCCATTTCTGTAAGAGTTGCATTATGTGACTCTTTGAAAAGTTCAATGGTCTCTTTCGAAATCAGATTGTCCTGCTTACCGTGAAGAATGTGAGTTGGAATTGACCATTCTGGCCTGTGATTTCTCACATAACACAGATAATCCCAGGACAGAACCTCACCGAAGGCTGTATGTATATTTTTTTCCTCTTTCAGATCCTTTTCTGTAACATTAGCCCACAGCATCATCTGAGAAATCATCTTTTCCATATCCACCAGAGGTGAGATAAAAAATGCTTTATCTACGATGCCGTTAAGCTCTGCGTTCATACAGAAAAAAGCTCCAATACTGTTAGCAATCAGTACAATTTCGTCAAAGTGTTTTTTAAGAGATAAAAGAGCATTATGAATTTCAGGTCCTGTTTCCCAAGGAGAGAAGGTCTTGTAATCCAAGCCTACAACCTCATAATCACAAAACAGTGCTTTATAGTGTTCACTTTCTTTTGCATTACCGCCTTTTCCGTGAACATAGACAACCAGTTTTTTCACTTTATTATCCTCAAAAACAATTCGACTTTAAGCAAAGTTATAGAATTGTTCTTATTGCTCTGTTTTAAATAACCTTTAAATTACAAATACACCTGAATAAACAAAAGCTGCATTATGTTTTTCAAATCCGATATGAGGATAGTATTCCTCAGCCTGTGGAGCTGCCAGAAGAATAATCTTAGCGTTGTTATGGATATTATCTTTTGTTATCTGCAGCAGTTTTTTGCCAATACCTTTTTTCTGATACTTACCACGTACCGCAAGATCACTTACATAACAGCAGTACGCAAAATCAGTGACGGAACGGGCAATACCAACCAATTCATTTCCATCCCATGCTGTAACGGTAAGCGAGGCATTTTTTAGCATCTGTTCGATTCTTTCGTAATCATTTAAAGGACGACGGTCCTTAAGCGAGGTCGAGCTTATAAGATCTACATAGGATTCCACACTAATTAGCTTTTTGGTGGTATAGGTCAGTTCCATAAAAACTCCAGTTTGTTAACAACAAATTATTATATGACTCTCGATGTTAGTTTTATAACCAAGGACAATACCAATCAGCGGAACGCACATTTCATCGCAACGGTATTGTTCTCGCAATATCAGAGAATTTCTTTACGCAAAAGCACCTCTATAGTTAGCCTAGACAAAATCTCTTAAAAAAAAGACTTTCATCCAAAGATGTTTTCTACTCAAAAGCATTATCATACTTATCCTGATTTTGATTCGCAGAATTCTCTTGAATATAGGAAAGATTCTTTAAATACTCGGTATAGGTATAGGATTCAGTCCAGCCTCGGCTTTTGACTAACTGATAGGTCTTTCCGTCTGCCTGTCTTTTGATATCAAGACTTCCCTTTTCCAAAGCAAGCTCAGTTTCAAGCATCTCATCAGAATAATTCAGATAAACCAGCATACCGTTATTGGCTTTTATGCAGTTATCGTATTTTTTTGAAGTTGTTTTTCTGAACCATTCAGACCATTTCGATGGCAGGATATTTTGCTGAAAATTACTTATAAGAGAAGAAACAAACAACTCTTTTTCCTCTTTGTCCATAAAGCTCACTCTGATTTCTATAATCTCACCGATTTCATTTACATAAAGTTTCATATTCCTGACAGAATCTGTTGGATAAACTGACCCTTTTAGGGTATTTATACGGAAACAGTCATCATTCGTCATGGAGTTAAATAGCGCTTTCATGTTATCGCTTGAAGTCGAATCTGAAGAATACAGATCGTGGATACTTCTCTCGTAAACCAGACATTTTTGTTTTTTATTCTGCAGAAGATAATAGGAAACTGGAAGAAAATCCTTTGTTTCCTTGATTAGAGGAATATTTTTATTTGAAATGACCCTGTTATCTATTTCAGACTTGGCATTTGTGCCAAGAACAAAACCGAATACAGAAACAGGAGAGCCTTCTGTATTCTGCCACTCTGCAGCAATAGATTCGTAGTAACTTTTATTTTCAATCTTCTGGTTATATGCAATCCAGATATAAAAAACAAAGACAAGAACAAATACAGCTAAACAGATATTAACAAATTTTTTAAGCTCCTCGTCTTTGTCAAATCTGCTCATAATTATCTCTTTACGTTGATCCTGATCTATTTTTAGCATTTATAATATATCAGATAAAACTTAAGAGCTCCCGCAAGAATGCCTTCAGAAGAGCAAACATGCTATCTCATTAGCAAAATTTTAAGTCCTGTTTTTTTCACGTAAAGCAAATATTACACATTTTCAGATTTTGAGTATTTGAGAAAATGTTTTTTTTATAAAAAGACCGGCAACATAAAATCATAGAGTTAGAAATATCAAAATATAGTTAAGACAAATAAAAGAAACAATGGCCAGAGCATTAACATTAACACAGCTTAAGAACAAAAAAGATGTAACTCGTACAGAGATCATGCGTATGGTCTGGAATATGAGCATTCCAGCTATTCTGTCGCAGATTACCTTCATAGCCATGCAGTACATTGATGCAGCTATGGTGGGAAGTTTAGGAGCACAGGCTTCTGCATCAGTTGGTCTTGTAAGCTCTGCAAGCTGGCTACTTTTTGGAATTACCATGGCAAGTACCGTGGGATTCTCTATTCTCGTCGGACAGAGACTCGGAGCAGGAGAACTTGATAAAGCCCGTTCACTGATGCACCAGTCCTTTATAGTTAATGTAATTGTTGCTGTAGCAGTCGTACTCTTTGGACTCATGATAAGTAACAGTGTTCCCCTCTGGATGGGAGGAAACGAAAGCATTGCTGGTGATTCAGCCTCCTATTTCATGATCCTGGTATTCAGCATTCCATTTTTTCTGATGAGAGTTCTTTCAAGCTCACTGGTCCAGGCTACAGGAAATATGAAGATACCTAGTGCAGTAAGTGCAGCAACATGTATTTTGGATATCTTCTGGAATTTCTTTTTTATATTTCCTTCCAGAACATACGATTTATCTTTTATGGAACTATATGTCCCTGGTTTTGGTTTCGGAGTACCAGGAGCAGCATTGGGAACAGTTGTCGCAGAATGTATCACCTCAGTAACCATTGTCTATTATCTTTTGAGAAAGTCTGAACTAAAACTTGTTCCTGGCGAGAAATGGAAATTCTGTGCAGCCGACGTTATAAACGCACTAAAGCTTGGAATTCCGGTTGGAATAGAAAATGGAGTCATGACAGCTGCTATGGTTGCTACTACTAGAATTATAGCTCCATTAGGAAACGTCGCCCTTGCTGCCAATATCTTTGCAATCGAAGCTGAAGGTTTATGTTATATGCCAGGCTATGGAATTGCCTCAGCAATATCCCCTATTATCAGTCAGTGCATTGGAGCAAAAAGATACGATCTAGTAAAAAGATGTTCAAAATACGGAATTATTCTCGGTGCCATGGTAATGGGACTTTGTGGAATAGTAATGTATTTCATTTGTCCTGCAATTTTTATGATATTTACACCCGATCATGCTGTAAGAGAACTTGGTGTAAAAATTCTTCGAATTGAGATGCTTGCAGAACCAATGTTCGGTGTATCTATTGTTGCAGCTGCAGTCCTGAGAGGTGCAGGTGATACCCTGATACCAAGTATTCTTAATGCAATCAGTATCTGGGGGATCAGAATTTCCTTATGTCTGATACTTGTTCCAACTTATGGTCTGACAGGTGCATGGATAGCAATGTGTATTGAATTATGCTGCAGAGGAACGCTGCTCCTTATAAGATACCTTTATTCTCCATGGAAAAAACAGGCACAGAAAATCGCAGCCTAACAAAATAAGCCGTTTTCTCTTTTAACATGATAAAATCGTCACCTGAAAATTTAAGCACAAAGGAATAAAAATGATCTTGTTAATGCATCTCGGTCTGCTGATTCTTGGTTTTATCATGCTTGTCAAAGGCGCTGACTGGTTTGTGGATGGATGTGCCAATATAGCCTACGCTTTTGGTATTCCTCAGATGATTATCGGTCTTACCATCGTGGCGATGGGAACGAGTATGCCAGAGGCTGCCGTAAGTATAGCCGCAGCCTCAAAGGGCACCGCGGATATTGCCGTCGGAAATATCATCGGAAGCAATATCATTAACATACTTGTCATTCTTGGTCTGTCAGCAGTGTTTGTAGCGCTGAAAATAGACAGACAGTCCTACAGAATCGACATGCCATTTATGATTTTCATTACCATTCTACTGTTTGCACTTGGCTATTTTGATGGAACAATTTCACACATAGATGGAATTGTACTAAGTGCCATTTTTACAGGTTATCTGTACTTTCTATACAGAACCACCAGGAAAAACAGGGCTGATAAATCAGAACAACCTCATACCGATGGGAAAACGCTTTTAAAGTACCTGGCATTCATTCTTGTTGGTGGTGTAGTGGTTGTATTAGGAAGTAACATTGCTGTAGATGCAGCCGTTAAGATTGCAACCATTGCTGGTCTGTCAGAAAAATTTATTGGTCTGACCATCGTTGCCCTAGGAACTTCTCTACCAGAACTAGCAACATCTGTAACAGCCGCTAGAAAAGGAAATGCAGATATGGCAGTAGGAAATGTTGTAGGAAGCAATATCTTCAATATTCTGTTTGTACTAGGAATCTCCTCACTGATTGTTCCAATTCCTTTTGCACCAGGATTTTTTGTTGACAGTATGATTGCCCTGTTAGCAGCTGTTCTTTTATGGTTAATCAGTCTCAAGTACAGAAAGACAGGACGTTTGAGCGGAATTACCTTCCTGCTGATTTACGGAGGCTATCTGGCATACCTTCTGATACATAGATAATCAAATACATCATAGCCAGTTTTTTTTCAAAAACTGGCTATCAGTTTTCATCAAAAATACTCGTAATTTATCCCATAGTAGTACTCTTTCCCAAAAATTCACTTAACAGCCTATAAAATAAGAAAACGTCTATATATTTAAGAATGTACATTTGGTCGTTCTAATTCAAAAAAAAAGACGTACGAACCAGAGAATACAGATCCGTACGCCTTATTGCGCTTTTGCTACTAATCGTTTGGCTCAGTAATGATTTTATCTCTTAATCTTGTTGAAACATAAGAGAAAGCAACTGCAGCAATCAGAACCAGACCTTTAACAACCTGCTGAACGTAATCATTGATGTTGCACATCAGCATACCTGTAGATAGAACGCCCATAATCAGCACACCTATAATAACCAGAGGTAACTTACCCTGATCACCCATGAGGCTGATACCACCAAGCACAACAGCTGTAATTGCATCCATTTCAAAACCAACACCAGCTGCAGGCTGACCTGAATTTGTACGAGACAGAAGAACCAGACCAGCGATACCTGATAGCATTGCGCAGAATGCGTAGCAGAAGATTTTTACTCCACTGATACTTACACCGGAGAGGCGAGAGGCTTCTTCATTGCCTCCAACACCATATATACATAACGACCAATAGGAGTACAAGAAAGGATAAAGATGCCCAGAGCAAAAATGATAATCATCAGAATAACAGGATCAGGAATTCCAAGGAAATAGCCTCTGCCAAAGGCACTCAGTCCTTTACCAAATCCAAATACAGGCAGACCGTCAGTAATCAGATAACCTGCACCACGAAGAGAGGTCATAACACCTAAGGTTGCAATCAGAGGAGACATCTTAAAGAAGACCACAAGACATCCTGAGAAAACACCATAGATAGTTGCCAGAATCAGAGTAACAATAATAGTAACAGGAATCGACCAGCCGGCCTTTAACAGCAATGCGGCTGTCAGAGAAGAAATACATGCAATCGAACCAACTGACAGATCAATACCTGCGGTTAAAATAACATATGCTGCACCAAAAGAAATAATTCCAATTATTGAAACCTGACGCAGAATAGTGGTCAAAGTTGATAAGGAAAAAAAGTTTGATGATGCAAAGGAAAAAATGCCGATTAAAAGAAAAAGTATCAGTACAATACCGTAATCTAGCATCCACAGAGATAAATTCTTATTCATTTTGTTAATCCTTATTCGTTTGATGAATCCGCTTTACCTAAAGCAGATTTCTCCAAAATCAGCTCCTGAGAGAACTGATCCTTAGTAAGCTCGGCTGTAATCTGACCATAACCCATTACATAGATACGCTGTGACATACCAATCAGTTCTGGCATTTCAGAACTAATCATAATGATGCTTTTACCGCTGTCAGCAAGCTTACACATAAGGTTATAGATTTCCTGCTTAGCAGCGACATCAATACCTCTGGTAGGCTCATCAAAAATCAGCACATCACATTCTGTAGAAAGGATTCTGGCTAGAACCACCTTCTGCTGATTACCACCGGATAGGTTTTTGGACAGCTGATCCATACCAGGAGTCTTGATCTTGAGTTCTCTGATATAACGCTCCGTCTCACTGCGCTCTTTTTTACCACTGATAACAAAACCACAGGTCAGATATTTTGGCATAGAACTGTAAACAGTATTCTCCTTAATGGTAAGACTGAGCAGTACTCCCTGAGACTTACGGTCTTCAGGGATAAGACCGATACCTGTACTTAAAGCTTTTCTTGGAGATTTAGGAGGATACTTTTTGCCTTTGAAGGTAATCTCACCTGAGGAGAGAGGATCTGCTCCAAATATTGCTCTTGCAAGCTCAGTTCTACCAGCACCAACAATCCCTCCAAATCCCAGGATTTCTCCTTTGAGCAGTTTAAAGCTTACATCCTTTAAAGAAGCATTCTTAAGATGTTTACACTCAAGGATAACCTCATCTGAATGATTCTTTGGAGAAGGATATTCTCCAGAAATATCTCGACCTACCATCAGAGAAATAAGCTCATTCATCTTAAGAGATTCAACATCACGCATCGTTACGAATTTACCATCCATAAAGATTGCAGCACGGTCGCACATCTCAAAGATTTCTTCAAGTCGGTGAGAAATAAACAGGATGGTACAGTTATTCTCCTTAAGCTTTCTTATAACGTTAAAGAAGATCTCTGTTTCTTTTAAAGTTAAGGATGCGGTTGGCTCATCTAAGATTATGAATTTAGGATTACGGGCAACCGCCTTCAGAATTTCAACAATCTGTTTGTAGGCAACACCGACATCGCATACACGTTTGTTTACATCGATGTCGACTTCCATCTGATCAAAAAGTTCTTGGACACGTCTGGACATTTCCTTTTTGTCCAGCATAAAGCCTTTTTTCAGTTCTCTTCCATAAAAGACGTTTTCCGTAATTGTCAGATATGGAATTAAAGAGAATTCCTGATATACAGCCGCAATTCCAAGTTCTGCTGATAACTGAGGGTTTAGAGAAGAGTACTCCTTTCCCTCATAAATGATAGTTCCTGAACAAGGTGTTTCTGCACCAGTCAGCAGTTTTATAAAAGTCGATTTTCCAGCACCGTTCTCTCCGCAAAGAGATAAAACCTCTCCTCTGCGGATATCAAAAGATACATTATCTAAAGCCTTTACCTTGGCATAGTATTTTGACAGACCTCGTGCTGAAGGAATTATTTTATCTGACATAATTCCCACCAAAAACAGTGGCCGTTCAAAGATACGGCCACCAAACTCAAATCAGGTTAAATTCGATTAACCGCTTATTATTAGTATGCAGGCTTGTATTTGCCTGAAATAACATCTTCCTGAGGGACAGGTACGTATGGAAGGAATACTTTCTTTGGCTCTGCTGGTAGTCCCTTAGTTGCCATCTCATACAGATACTTGGCACTCTCATAACCACCCTTAAATGGATATAAGTCAACGGTTCCGCGATAGATACTGCCCTCTTCAGCAATTAGAGCTAGAGCTTCCTTGGTGGCATCTCCTGAGAATATGTAAACAGAATTTAAATCATACCGTTGCTTTATTCTGCTTGTGTATGGATTTAGTGGTCTTAAGGCCAACTGAAAAAATAATAAAAAGAATTCCCACATAGAACGAATCATTTAACTCTGAAGCTTCGTTAAAAAGAATCATAGCTAAAATAATTGAATACACCGGCTCAAGATTATAGGTAAGCATTACAGTGAAAGCTGAGAGTTTCTGCAGAACCTGAAGCTGTAGAAGATAAAGGGCTGCAGTACATATAACTCCTGCAAGTAAAAGATAAAAAGCATCACTAAAAGAAAAATACAGAGACCACTGCCCTTCTATCAGGTAATACAGAGGCAGAAGTATCGTCATAAATAGAGATCCTCCTATAAGTTGCCAGCAGATAAGGGAATTGTTATCGTAAAGATTAGTGATTCTCTTACTGTAAATTGAATAGACAGCAGAAAGCAATGCACAGATAATACCAACTGCGATACCCAATCTATAACGGGAATCGAATCCAAAAATAATCAGCACACCTAGTATTGCCAGCAGAGAGTAAATAACATCTGTATAGGAAAATTTAGAACGAACAACAAAAGGTTCAATTAACGCGACAAAGAATCCAATAGTGGAAACACAGACCACACCAATGGATACATTAGAGAGCTTAATTGCCAGATAAAAAAGAATAAGATGGCAGCTTAGTATCGCTCCGGCAATCATACCGTTAATACACCCCTTCAATCCGAGCCATTTGAATTTTCGGAGAAGAATAAAATATGCAAGAACAAAAGCTCCACCAATTAGCAACCTGAAAAATACAATCCAGAATGCATCCAGACTGACAAGTCTGCCGAATAAGCCTGTAAAACCAGCAATTAAAACAGAAAGATGAAGTTTAAGAAAAACACTCAACATACATGTAACATCTTCAGATTACTTTACTCAAGATCGAAATCAAGGAACTAGAGAACATAATAAATAAAAAAATGACCTACTCCCAAAGCAAATATCCCAGCTATGACGTCATCAAGCATAATACCTAAACCGCCACCGACATATTTATCAAAGAAACTGATTGGCCATGGCTTCAAAACATCAAAGATTCTGAACAGGATAAAAGCAAGAAAAGCAAGGTACCATTGGGAAGGAAAAAACAGAACAGAAATGAACATACCATCAAACTCATCAATAACGATAGAGCTGTTGTCATGCATTCCCATAGCCTTTTCAGTAACAGAGGAAGCATACCATCCAATGAAGAAAGTGATAAAAGCAACAATAACTGCATAATACCAATCCATATACATAAGACCAATACAAAAAGGTACAGCAGCTAAAGAGCCAAATGTTCCAGGAGCTTTAGGCAGAAGACCTGATCCAAATCCAACAGCGATCAGATGCCAGGGATTGGCTAAACTTATCTTATTTAAATATGAACGGTCATGCTTATCCATTTAACAGAACCTTAACAAAAGAAAATTATAAAAATGATTATACGCTAGAAACGAAAAAACCGAGATGCAAAAACATCTCGGTTC
>AUXO018549665.1_pt1 | contig 12692 bp, 6 predicted proteins | sample 768731 | NCBI WGS metagenome assembly AUXO01 (sample SAMN02715735, study PRJNA202380) | gut metagenome | biome: sheep rumen | host: Ovis aries | place: New Zealand: Palmerston North | reverse complement strand
TGCTTGCCTTTAGCAATTTTTCAGGCAGCTTCATTAAGTATTGATGTGATGATTAATGGGTTGGCTTTTTTAGTTATAGGATATTTCTTGTTCATGTATAAGTCTAAAGATAATTCTCTTGAATTGAAGGATTTGGCAATATTTTCGCTTTTAGCATTATTGTGCGGATTGTGTAAACTCCCATATCTTGCATTGATATTTTTATTGTTTTTGATTCCTAAGGATAATTTTAAAACTCCATTTTATTATAATATTATTTCATTTTTAATTGTGGCGGTTTTAGGGATTTTATGGGCTAAATTTTATGCAACACCAAATTATATGCTTTCATACCGTGCAAATTATTTCATAGAGCATAATGTTTCAATGTCTGGACAAATCAATTACTTGGCTGGACATTTGCCTCAGGCATTCGTTACCTTTGCCAATGCATTTGATTATATAGGCATTGTTTTATTTGGAATGTTTTCATTTTCATTCCCACCATTTGTTTATGAATCTAATTTATTTACGCTTTTAGGTTTGCTCTTTGTGGGATCAGTTGTGTTTTTATATCCTAACAAAAATGAATTATCAAATAAATTGAGAATTGGACTATTGCTTGTCGTGTTGATTGTATTTTTCGGTACATTCACTATACAGCTATTGAATTGGAGCTCAGTTGGTATACTTTATGGTGTTGACATTCAGTCCAGATATTTTATTCCTCTTTTAGGATTACTTCCATTAATATTTGGATTTAATAAGTCAGTAGATGATGAGGAAAAAGTAAATAAAATTATAATGTTGATTAGTATTGTATTGTTGTCCGCATTAGTTATTTTAACCGTTTGCAGATGGTATTAATATTTCACTGAAACGGTTAGCATTATCATGCCTGAAATGAATCCCAACGCTATTGTTAAGAATAATTGTGATAACTCTTCATTGTCATAGTCCAGTAAATCTGTATTGACAACAAACGGAACAAAAATTAATAAAGGCATAAAATAACGTGCAAAAACACCATTAATGACACTAGTGGCTCCAACACTAGCCCATGTTAGGTACTGTACACCAATAACTCCAATGTATATTAAAAATCCTATCAATAATCCTTCAATTCTAGTTTTTATTTCGAATTTTTCATCTAAAGGATATGCAATGGAAAATATTAGGAAAAATGCTGTATAAAGCACGGATAAAAGTGTGGATGAATAGTCACGAACATCATTTGAGAAATAAAACAGTCTATCAATAATAACTGGAGATTCACTAAAAACATTTAAAAACCTTTCTGCCGCAAAAGCAGGATTACTAACTAAGTAATTAATTTGCTCTGTTGAATTCACATGTTTTTTTGCAAAGAACTCTCCTCTCCAGGAGTTTGCAAGCACACTATTTGCATAATTTGACCATGCCAGTCCTATTGCAAGTGTAACCAATATCATTGATTTAGATATGATGTTTTGCATTTTGCTTTCAAAGTGATCGTTTGGAACTAAAAATATCAGCAGACTCAAAGCCAGGAATGGAGATTTTAAAAGTCCTGCCAATATGACCGCACCATAAAATATTCCCAAATCAATCCATTTGATTTTAGGGGTTTTATAGAAATATAAAAAGTATGCGAATGCAAGTATTGCGAATGCTGAAAACATTCCATCAACGCTCATTGATGCCGCCTGATAAATCGCAAGAGGCAAAATTGAAACTATTAATAATGGAAATTTTAATATTGGAGCTTTACGTATTGCAAATGATACAATTCCTGCATAAACCAATAAGTTAAATAATCTTCCAAGCCACAACATCCAAATAGCATTTAAATCTAGAATTTTAGCGAGTAAAATTCCTATTGCCTGTGGAAGATATGAATAAAATGGATTCTGGGAAAATGCGGAATTAAAATATGATGGGGTATAATCTATTTTTGCATCATCCACTGTCGTTCCAAAAACATTTGCCCCTGCATTTTCACAAAAGATTGTAATTGAATTAATTGTTTGATATCCGTTTTGAGTTGTATTTGGTATTGGAACATATGTTGTAGACAATTGGCCTGTAGATACTATTTCAGACCTTACGAAATGTTCCTGTTCATCGGATACATCGTTTATGGGTGTTAGAAATACGCATGTAATACCGAATAGCAATATTATCAGGAATGCAACTTTATGGAGATTGTCCTCGTTTTTAGTATAGTAATAGATACAAGAAGATCCAATAATAAAAATCAATGCCAATATTCCTATTTCAAAAAATGGAGACAAGTAGTCTTCAGGTTTTAAAAAGCATACACTAAATATGCAAATTATGGCAAGATAAATCAGTATATATTTTTTATTTCCAAGATTAATGTTCATTTAAATCAAACTTTTAAATTGTTAATAGATATTTTTCTTTGAAATAATATTTAAATATTAAATTAACATTGATAGTTGTATCCGTTTTCTTTGAATATCAACATCCAGAACCTTTACATCAACGATTTGACCAACGCTAACAATATCTAAGGGATGCTTTACAAACTTGTTGGCTAGTTGGGATTTGTGAACCAAGCCGTCTTGGTGAACTCCAATATCGACAAATGCACCAAAATCAACAATGTTTCTGACTGTTCCCTCAAGAACCATGCCTTCCTCTAAATCTTCAATGGAAAGCACATTCTTTCTTAACTTTGGCTTAGGCATGTCATCACGAGGGTCACGTCCAGGCTTTTTAAGCTCTTTAATAATGTCTTTTAACGTTTCAATTCCAATATCATGCTTTGATGAAATTTCCTCTAGGTTCAAATCATCCAGTTTTAAGTTATTTTTCCCAACATCATTTAATGAGTATCCCAAACTTTTTAAAAGTTTTATTGTTGCATCATATGACTCGGGGTGTATTGTAGTATTGTCTAAAGGATTTTGAGGATTATCAATTTTTACAAAACCTGCGCACTGTTCATAAGTTTTTTTACCTAATTTTTTAACATTCAGCAGTTCTTCACGATTGTTGAAACTGCCGTTATTGTCTCTATATTCAATTATATTTTTTGAAGTTGTTTTGTTTAACCCTGATACATAATTAAGCAAGCTATATGATGCTGTATTTAAGTCCACACCAACTTCATTAACTACTTTTTCTACAACACCGTTTAATGATTGGCTTAGTTCTTTTTGATTCATGTCGTGTTGGTATTGTCCGACTCCAATTGATTTGGGATCAATTTTAACAAGTTCTGCTAATGGATCCTGCAATCTTCTTGCAATACTTACAGCACTGCGTTCACCTTCGCTAAAGTCAGGAAATTCTTCATCAGCCAGTTTACTTGCTGAATATACGGATGCACCTGCTTCATTGACAATAATGAATTCTACACTTGTATTTTTAATAATGTCTGCTACAATTTCTGCAGATTCTCTTGAAGCAGTTCCATTACCGATTGCAATCACGTCAATATCATATTTTTTAATTAGGTCACGGACAATCTTTTTGGATTCTTTAATCTTATTTTGGGGTTCGGTTGGATAAATCAATGCAGTATCCAGAACTTTTCCAGTTCTATCAATAATTGCCAACTTACATCCGGTTCTGAATGCAGGATCCCAACCCAATATTGTTTTGCCTGACAAGGGAGATTCCATCAGCAATTGATTTAAGTTCTGAGCAAATACCTTAATTGATTTTTCTTCCGCCTTTTTAGTTAATAAATTTCTTATTTCTCGTTCAATTGCAGGTGAAATCAATCGTTTATAGGAATCTTTAATTGATTCTTTTATAATGGGGGTAGTATGTGGATTGTATTCGATTTTTTCAGGAATCTTTGATTTGTTTTTCAGGATATGTCTTGAAAGATAACGAATTATGTCATCTATTTCAACTGTAACTTTTGCCCTGATGAATCCCTCTTTTTCCGCTCTGTTAATGGCAAGGATTCTATGAGGAGGTATTTTTCTTAAATCTTCACTATAGTCATAATATATTTCATATTCTGAAGAAAGATTCTTGTTTTTATCTTTTGTTTCAATTTTGCCCGTATGAAATGTGTTCTGTCTTATTTTTTTCCTAAAATCAGAATTATCAGATATTATCTCTGCAATAATGTCTTTTGCACCATCAATAGCATCTTGGGCTGTTAAAACATCTTTTTCAGGATTAATATAGTCTCGTGCAATATCAATAACAGGTTTTTCAACATCTTGCTTTAAAATAATTTGAGCCAACGGTTCCAAACCTTTCTCTTTTGCTATTGTAGCTCTAGTATTCTTTTTGCTTTTAAAAGGCCTGTAAATATCTTCCAGCTCGACTAAAGTTTCAGCATTAAGTATGCTTTTTTTAAGCTCATCGCTTAACTTTCCTAATGATTCGATTCTTTCGATGATTTTGTTTTTCTTATCTTCAAGATTTCTAAGGTACTTTAACCTTTCATCGAATTTTCTCAATATCTCATCATTCAAGGAACCGGTAACGTCTTTACGATATCTTGCAATGAAGGGTATGGTATTTCCTTCATCGATTAGCTTGATTACTCTGTTGACTTGCCAGGAACTGATATTCAGTTCTTTTTGAAGGGTTTTAGTTATCATTTAATTCAATTTTTTGTTTTCAAGTTCTTCATTCATTCCCCATCTGAAAAAGATAACTTTCTTAGAACCTCCATCAAAGCAGTGATCCGCATCTGTTATCAATTCACTTGCAGGCAAGGCAGAAATATTATTGTCGGATTCATAAGTTTGAAGACCGCACCATATTTCAGCATCTCCAGAGTTATTTACAAACCATTCAGTCGTATTTTCAAACCAGCTGCTGGTTTCGTTATAATTTCCTTTATACATCATAGGAACAATAGCATCAACATATTTGCTTAATGTAGGAATGTCCTGACCGTAATAATATTCATCTTTATCTGCCTCAGGCATTACTGTTGCGGATAATGTTAAATCAGGATTGACTTTTCTCACTTCTTTAGAAAAGTTTTCAACGAACTGATTAATGGCCTTTGTCCCATTTTTGAAGTTATATGCATTACCTTCAAATCGGATATAATCAATTTGTATTCCACTGACTTCATCCAATCCAGCATAATATTTGGCCTCTTCAATCTTATAGTTGAAGTATTTATTATCTGGTGTTCCATTTTTTTGCACCGGTGAAATCCAGTTTCCATTATTGAATATCTGCATCCAAACATGAACTTCTATTCCATGCTTGTTAGCTTCTTTAATCCAATCCAAAACATCTCTCTGACCATATTCGGTAAAAGCATAAGAGTTCAAAAATATATATTTAACACCTTCATCTTCCATTTTATTCAAATCAACTTTGTACATGTCTGATGCCCAAAGCCAGTATCCATACTCCTTATTATTCTTTCCAAAGTTAAAAATATCCCAAAAATTAGAGTCCTTGGACACACTTTTATTTTTTAGTGAAAGCTCATTAATTTGATAATCAGCATCTTGTGAATTCAAGTCATTTGCGGACACTGCTGTAATTGAAAAAATAAAGAATAGTGTTAATAATAAAATTAACAGTTTTTTATAAATAAATAGTCCTCCTAATTATCTCCCGTTATATTGACTTTTTTTATTATCTTTTATATTCTTTTTTGTTTTTTGAGTGAAAAAACTCAAAATATACTAAATATAATAATAATGAAAATTATAGAATTATTAATAATTAAAATATTTGAGATGAAATAATGAAAACTACAAGCAAAATATTTTTATTTTTAATCTTATTCATATTAATTATTCCATTTAGCTTTGCTAGTGATAATATTACTATGAATGATGATAATTTAGCTATTAGTTCAGATAATAGTTTATTATCCATATCAAATATTTATTTCGACTCATCAGTTGAAATTGATGGGAATGGTAGTCAAACAAGCCCATACAAATATTTGTCTTCATCAAAATTATCGGATAATAGCATAGCTCATTTTGCAAATGGACGATATGAATTGGATAGAACAAAAAGCGTAAACAATTTAACGATTATAGGTCAAAATCCTTTATACACTTTTATTGATGGTAAATCTTCACAAATTTCAATTCAAGGCACATTAAATATTATGAATGTCACATTAAATGATTTGTCAATTTATAATCGTGGAAATTTTAATGCAAATAACGTAATTTTTGAAAATAATGACGGAAGTTACACTGGAAGTTATCAAAATGTATTTGGTGGTGTAATATATTCTACCGGAGGCACTGCAGTAATATCATCATCCACTTTTAGGGAAAACACTGCTACATATGGTGGAGCAATCTATATTAGAGGTTCAAATTTACGTTTGATTGATTCCGTCTTTGAGCATAATTATGCATACAAATATGGTGGTGGTATAGCCAGCGAAGGGAATTCTGATTTATATATCGAAAATACTCTCTTTGATGATTGTTATACAATAACCAATGCAGGCGGTGCTGTTTATTCCAGAGATTCTAAATTAAACATTATCAAATCAAATTTTACATCTTGTGGTGCTACATTTGGTGGAGCCATATGTGATTTAGCTTCAATTTCCAACATTGATTCAATAATTGCCACATATAATAAAGCCAATTATCAGGGTGGAGCCATTTATAAGATGTATGGGTCAATGAATGTTACCTCATCAATATTCACGTCCAATCAGGCATTAAGCGGTGGAGCTATTTTTGCAGATAATTCCTCTTATTTTTCTGTAAAATCATCAAATTTTAATTCAAATAAAGCAACTAATGATGGTGGAGCCATTTATACTATTTTAAACACTCAAAATATTATTTCATCTAATATATATAAAAACAATAAGGCAGCAAATGAAAATAACCATTATAATTCATTGGGTTATGATTTGTTCATTGGAAATGGTAATTACACTTTACTTAAAGGTGATTTCTCATTTAATGGAACGCTACCATCCAGCTATGATTTAAGGGATTATGGATATGTTACTCCTGTTAAAAATCAAAAAAGCAGTGGTAACTGTTGGGCATTCACTTCTCTTGCCGCATTGGAATCATGTATCTTGAAAGCTACTGGTGTTTCCCATGATTTGTCCGAAGAAAACATGAAAAATGTCATGTCATATTATTCAGATTATGGATGGGTGCTTCCAACAAATACTGGAGGATATGATGACATGGGCGTAGGATATCTTGTAAGTTGGCTTGGAGCATTTGATGAAGAATTGGAAACATTCAGTGACTATAGCGTTTTATCTCCTGTATTGAACAGTACCATTCATGTTCAAAACTTAGTATATCTTACACGTTCAAACTACACTGACAATAATGCCGTTAAGGAGGCCATAATTAAATATGGTGCTGTAGCTACCGGAATCTTTTATTCTGGATCCTATATGAATTCAAACAGCTATTATTACAACGGACCTAATGGACCCAACCATGCTGTGACTATTGTTGGATGGGATGACAACTATTCAAAAAATAAGTTTAGGACTAGCCCTGAAGGGGATGGAGCATGGATTTGTAAAAATAGTTGGGGAGATACCTGGGGAAATAAAGGTTATTTCTATGTTTCCTATTACGATAAAAACTGTGTAAGGGTAGGAGATTATGACAAATCCACTTATACTATCATTTTAAATGATACAGTACGTTATGACAAGAATTATCAATATGACATTATTGGAATCACAGATTATCTGATAACCGGTGAAAGCACAATGTGGTATGAAAATATTTTCAATGCAACCGGTGATGAGTTTTTAGCTGCATTTTCCACATATTTCAATGCAACCACTAAATGGACTGCTCAAATTTATGTGAACAATGCTTTAAAATCAACTCAAAATGGAGTTTCAAATCCAGGATATTACACTTTTGATTTAGACCAGTTTATTCCATTAAAAACAGGTGATGAATTTAAAGTAGTCATAAAACTTGAATGTGATAAGTTCGCATCTTTACCAATTTCAGAAAAAGTCAGATCAAACAGGATTTTATACTCTAAAGGCATATCATTCTTCAGTTTCGATGGCATTAACTGGTTTGATTTATATGACTATGCTTCTGACATGTCACAATATGGACATACTTATGATTCACAGGTTGCATGTATTAAAGCATTCACTGTCGATGCATTAAATACGAATATAACATTGGATATTCCAGAATTAGTTTCTGTTAAGTCACCAATTGATATAAAAGCTATTGTAAAAGATGAATATGGAAATTTAGTTCAATTTGGTAATGTTACATTTAATATTGACTCTAAAAATTATGTCCGTCCGATTATTGATGGTATTGCTAGCTTAACAACTCAATTTACTTCTATTATGAATTATTCAATTTCTGTAACTTATGAAAGTAATGATTATTATTTGGACTCATCAATTTCAAGTGTAATTAATATTACAGTCAAATCCGCAAATTTAACGTTAGGCATTTCTGATATAGTTTATGGGGATAAGATAATTGTTAAAAATACATTAATCGCTGATGATTTAAAAATTACTGGAAATATAATTGTTAAAATCAATTCTAAAGAATATTTGGTGCCGGCCAATGGTGAATCTGAGGTCGATGACATTTTCAATCCTGGAAGTTATGAGGCATTCGGATATTATTCCAATATTGCTACTGCCAATACAACATTTGATGTGACTAAATTACCATTAGATATGGCTATGAATATATTAAAAACAGATTATGATGCAGTAATGATTACTTTAAAACTTTCACAACCAGTTAATGCTACTGTTAATGTCAATGTTAATTCCAAACGTTATGATGTTAATGCTACAAATGGATATGGAGTTTTATCATTAACTGATTTGGATTATGGAAATTATGATGTAAATGCTCAATTTTCAAGCATTATTTATCAAAATACTTCTAGTAACGGTAATTTTACTATAGATAATATCAAAACACATCTCGATGCAGATAATGTTGAAATGTATTATAAGGATGGATCCAGATTCTATGTAACCTTGCTTGATAAGAATAATAATCCTTTAGCTAATAGGACTGTAATTATAAGGATTAATGGAGTTGACAATTCCAGAGTAACTAATGATGGAGGTTTAGCGTCAATTGCCGTCAATTTAAATCAGGGCATTTATGATGTTTTAGTTAAATTTTCCGGTGATGATAAATATCTCTCTAGTGAAATATCAAGAAACATTACTATCAAATCAACTATCGAATCATCTAATATTGTTAAATACTTTAGAAACGGAACTCAATTTTATGCAACCATATTGGATTATAATGGTAATCCTGTTGCTAGTCGAAATGTTGAAATGAACATTAATGGAGTATTTTATACAAGAGTCACTAATTCCGAAGGTGTAGTTAGGTTAAATATTAATTTGGAACCTGATATATATATTTTAACCCTTACAAATCCAATCACTAAAGAAGAGAGGTCATATAACATCACAGTTCTTTCCCGTTTAGTTGAAAATTATGATCTGGTGAAATATTATAAAAATGCATCCAGATATTCAGTTAAAGTTTTAAGCGATACCGGTTCTCCGTTATCTGGCGTAAATGTTACATTCAATATTAATGGTGTATTTTATAATAGATTAACTGATGCTAATGGTGTTGCAAGCCTTGCCATTAATCTTGAACCGGGAACCTATACTATTACTGCGGAATATGATTCCGGAAGAGTTTCTAATAAAATTACCGTAAAACCAGTAATATTGACTTCTGATGTTACCATGTACTATAAGGATGGAACTACATTTAAAGCTACAATTTTGGATGGTATGGGAAATGTTTTGCCTGGAGTTGAGGTAACATTTAATATTAATGGAGTATTTTATCAAAGAACAACAAATTCTTCAGGTGTTGCAAACTTGAATATCAATTTGCAATCCGGCAAATACATAATTACCAGTATGTATAATGGATTAGGTGTTTCTAATACAATAACTATTAGAAATATTTAATTCTATTTTCTTTTTTTTTAACAAACATTTATAGTATTTAATTAATATAATGTAGAATATATTAAATAATTTTTAGGTGAAAAATTGTCTTGGTTATTCGTTATTCTTGCATTTTTGTTGGCTAGTTTAAAAACATCCAAACCTAAATATCAAAAGGTTTCTGTTATTATACCGGCTTTTAATGAAGAAAATACGGTAGCTAAAGTAGTTGAGGTTGTAAAGGCCGTTTCATTTGTTGATGAGATTATAGTAGTCAATGATGGATCGTCTGATAAGACTGCTGAAGAGGCTGAAAAAGCTGGAGCTATCGTAATTAATCATGAAGTGAATAAGGGTAAGGGTGAAGCACTTCACACTGGTTATAAAAATGCTGATTGTGATATTATTGCTTTTATTGATGCAGATATTCATAATTTAACTTCTAAAAAAGTTGAAGCTATGATTAAGCCTATTTTAGATGGAAAAGCAGAAATTACCAAGACAAAATTTGCACGTGAAAGCGGACGTGTTACCGAACTTACCGCTAAACCTCTTTTGAATTTCTTTTTCCCTGAAATTTCTTTTGAACAACCTTTGAGTGGTCAGTTTGCTGCCCGTAAGGAAATTTTGCAAAGGATTAATTTTGAAAAGGATTATGGTGTTGATGTTGGAATAGTTATTGACGCTGATGTATTAGGTATTTCTATTTTGGAAGTTGACATTGGTGCAATAGAACATGATATGTCACCTTTGGCCGATTTGAATATAATGGCTAATGAAGTTGTAAGAACAATTATGAGCCGTGCTAACAAGTATGGTAGGGTAACAATGATTGATGATATAGGATATTATATTCGTATGTCAATTGTAGGATTGTCTTTAGTCATTCTAGGATTATTCACTATATTTTTCGTTAAGTTTATACCATTATCAGTTGGGGTTATAATTTCTGTCATAGGTATTGTTTTATCTATTTATTATATTGTTAAAGTTATTATCCAATCAATAATAATATATAGAAAGAAACCGAGAGCTAATCTGTTAAAATCTTTTATCAGAGTTCATTTCCCACTGATAATATCAATGCTGCTTTTACTCTTGATGCTTTCAACATTTTTGGGTGCTGCCACTTTTGATAACGGAACAATTTCCATTGAACCAAATTCAAGAAATCTAATCATTTTCACAGACCAAAGAAGTGACAATGCAGTTTCAGTTAGAGGACCATATACTGTAGACTCCGCAATTGAAAATGAATCTAATGCAATACGGATGCCATCAGATGCAATGATGACTTTAGGTGTTAATGTTAATGACACGATTATTATAAATGATGAATCCTATATTATAAATGAAACTAGAAATTTCGAGCCAGATATATTAAGACTTCCTTTAAATGCAAAAAATGCATTAGGTATCGATGATGGAAATATCATTCAGAATAGCCGTCTTGAGGATGTATTTGAAAAATCAATAATAATTCATAATTTAAATGGAAATAATGTATCATTTGCAGAAAAATTTAGTATTCAATCAAGACAGCCTGGCGGATGGACCTATGAGGTAATTGTAGATAATGTTTCAAAGGGATATTCTTCAGGAATATTTAAAGAAAACAATTCATATTCAATTTTCGCTGACAATTCCTATTTAGGTACTTTTACAAATTCAAATGGAACAATTGAAAACCAGAACTTTACATATGGAATTCATCAAATTGAAATAAAATTCACTAATACCAATTCTACATCCATAAAACAATTTGATAATGATCATTTTATTGATATAAAATTTAATAATTAAAAAAATAGATAATTGAGAGAATTAATCTCTCTTATTTTTTGTCATATGCTTTTACAGCTTCTTCAACGTCATTATAAAGGCCTAAAGCTGCAAGAGCACCAACCTTACCTTGCTCACCAGTAACTGCAATCAAGTCAATACCTAACTCATCAGCAGTTTTTTCAGCAGTTTCCACATCCATCATACCAGATTTGGTTGCAATTGAATATTGCCTTAATTTTTCTGGTATTTCAAGACCTTCTAAAACAGCTATTGCGGTTTTGTCAGATAAAGTATCTCTTTTTAGAATTTCAATAACTCTATTGATTAATGCTTCTTTTTTCTCACTTTCGACAGCGAAAGTCAAAGCTATAGAAACACAATTTTGAGTTTTATGAGGGTTGTGTGGATATAATTGGACAATAATATGGTCGAGGTATTCAAAACCTTCACTAGCTAACTCAACACCTAAATTATGTGCCATTGTCCATGTTGCACCAGCATCCTTTACATCTGTATCATCTACACCAATGACTACCTTTTGGAGTTTTGGTGTTACTACGGTTGCTCTTCCTTCTTTGGAGCCTCCGCCAGATTTGATGAGTTCAACATATTTAACTCCTTCACCCATTCCTCTACACATTCCAGCTCCAACACCAGCACCTGCAAGGCCTGCGTGAGTTACTTTGACTTCATCTCCAACAATTTGAATTTCATCGATTCCCGCTGCATTGAAACTAGCTTTCAAATCAAGAGGAGCTGATCCAACATGGCAGGAATAAACATGTTTGTTGCCGTCACGATAAGCATCATCAATTAATTCAGAGTTGTTTTTATATTGATGTAGTAACCAATGAGAGCCTGAAATACATGGATGATACTCAACAAGTTCAACTTTGTCTCCATCAACCATTGTAAGTACTTTTTTATATGGTGCAACCCATGGGTCTGAAAATTTTTCTCTTAACTCTTCAGGTTTTAGAATTTCCATAAAATCATCTTAAATTTCTTTTAATCTATCACACATTTTAATAGCAGCTTCTAC
>AUXO015939790.1_pt1 | contig 12693 bp, 5 predicted proteins | sample 768731 | NCBI WGS metagenome assembly AUXO01 (sample SAMN02715735, study PRJNA202380) | gut metagenome | biome: sheep rumen | host: Ovis aries | place: New Zealand: Palmerston North | reverse complement strand
GAAAATCCGTTATTCAACGACTTCAAAGGCGGCCTTGTTGAAAATTATGTTTATACGCAATTAAAAGCCAACCATCTTGAAACGTATTATTGGAACGAAAGCAATCAAAACGAAATCGATTTCATTGTACGACTGGAGAATAAAATCATCCCCATTGAAGTCAAGTCTTCAACGCACAACAAATCGCAAAGTCTCAAAAGCTTCGTTTCAAAATACGAGTCACCATACAGCATCCGAATTTCCGCAAAGAATTTCGGCATTGAGAACGGAATCAAGTCCGTCCCACTTTATGCTGCATTTTTGATTAAGTGATAAGAAAAGGCTTATTTTGAAAGAATACTTGACAGGTTAGCTTTTTGTTTGTATATTCATGGTACATTCTTTGAAACTCTAAGTCGTGTATGCGTATTTTTTTTTGACAAGGAGTTCAGAATGGACAATATTTCAGGCAAAGCCTTTACGGAGCTATATCACGATTGTGGTGTAGTTTTTTGTGTTTATTCAACGCTCCCCAGACAAAAAGGATAGATTTACGAGTGTAAGTCTATGGTTAAACGATGAATATAAAGGGAAAATCATGTACGACATCTCCGAAATCATTTGGAAAATGACAAATTCATATTCAACAGCAATGGAAGACAAGGTCATTTGGGGACCTTGCGGAAACATTGATAAACTTGACGAATACGTAAAAGAAACTGTTCAAATTCTGAAAGCTACGAAAATCAACATAAAAACAGTCGGCGACGCAGTAAATGTATTCTGGGATTATTCAGCCTATTTCTTTCTGTGCCACATATATACAGAACTTCAGTTAAACAACTTGTCGGAAGAAAGAAACTGGCTCAAGACAACGCTATGCAAACTCTTTAAAATATTGAAAAAAAACAACGTTCCATTTAGCGACGACTGGATTTATTGGCAATATGCCCAAGCGCCTTTGGAGGAGCAGAAAAAAGACCCGAAGAAAAAGCTGACCGAAGAAGAGGCATATCAGGAATACTACAAACAACTTTTTGACAAAGAAGAATGTAAGAAACGCGAACAGCGTCATAACGAATGGATTGCGCAAGCCAAAGCCGCCGTTAAAAAATTTGATCCAGATGTAGATTATGACCAAAAAAAATGCGATCCAGAATTCGCCAAAGAAACGCCATTTGAAAAAACAGCTTGGCTCGATGGTCATCTAAAGGCTCTCAAGGATTTTATTGGGACAGGTGAATGCGAAGATGAGCACTTTGCCTATGCATTGTATTTATTGTTAAAACAACGTGATTTGGGATTACTGCGACCAACAGTGCATGAGTCCATCAAAGAAAAATACGACGCAATCGTCACCCTGGCCTCATTCGCTGCATTCATAGACAACAAAGAAGAACTATTCTCCAATGTCAACAACTATCTGACTGATTATTTTTACTGGTTTCTCCGTAAAGAACAGCCAGGGAGAACCGATCTTGATACTTGGGGCGGTGTAAGTGGTCATTTTTTTCACAGCAGTTGCCACATGAATTATGAAGGAGATTTTTATACCAACATCAGAAAAAATGATGAACTTAACTCATGGATTCAACTAATGGGATTTTTCAATCTCATTTCCCTTGACGAAGCCTTTATCGTACAAAGGTGCTTCGGATACTTATTTGCACCACCCACCAGTACAGATTCAACATACTTTGTAAAATTTTTCAAGAACGTCATCCGCCAAAATCTAAGCAATCTAAAAAGCAAACCAGGTCTCGTTTTCTGTTTATATTGGATGATTCACTTCATGAACGAATATGATTTCAACGAAGTATTTTTAGAAGAAAAAAAAACTATCGATTCCAACGATGCATATTGCATGGAGAATGGTATTACACCCGTAAAAGAACGTCATTATGAACAAAATTCTCTTGAAGTACTTCAAATGATTCTCTTTTTCATTCTGTTTGACCTTTCGTCTAAATTTGAAACAGAATATGATGAAAAGAAGCACGCACTAGTCCCATTCATGAAAACGATCAAAGAAGGAACATGGCATAATAGCAAAGCCCTTCTCAATATGTACAATCACCTAGGACAGAATATAAATCTAAACACTGAATTAACAAAGATGCTAAAAGATTTTGTGCAAAACGATAAAACAACAAAATCAATGGTATTGCTCGTTTATAACCTTTCAAAATTTCTAAGACAGGATTCTCGATGGCTAGTAAACGAAATTAGCTATATAAAGGAATTACAGAGCGAGCATCTCCGTATTCCCGAACACACAAAATTAAAAGAAGATGAAAAAACAGAGGAACTATCCGGAGAAAGCAAAATTTCAAAACGTCAAAAGAAACTGCACGAGATTGATTCCGGCTTCAAGGTTTCATCCTTTATGCAAAAAATTCCAGCCTTTCAGAATCTCGTCCTTAGCAGAGAGCTCACTGTAAAAATATTCATAGACTCCGATGTTAATACACTGTGTAGCGATAACATATTTTTTCGTAACCAATATCGCAGTCTCATTCAAGCAAAATACGCCTACTTTGACAGAAATATGACTACACATTATGCTGCTTTTTCAAAAGTTGAAGATCTATTTGACCCACGTAATTTCCCTGATTTACTCGCAGCCCTATACGATCTCACACATAACGAATTAAACCTGCAATGGTTTGCATTGAGAGGAAAACGTTTTGAGAAAATAGCACCATATCCATACTACAAAATTTTACTCGCTGAAAGCCTGGAAGAAATGGAAACGTTTGTATTAAATAATAGTTACAACCAACACCCCGTATTTGATGATGAAGGGGAGCTAACGCTCAATAGAAAAGAACTTAAGGAACTCGGAAAAAAATTTTGGGCATCTAGTGCTATACAAAAGGATAAATTAAAAGATTGCTTGAACATTCTATATTGTAACTCCGATCTCATGAAGTGGCATCCGGAATACACTACAGAAAACAGCAAAATAGTCGAAGAATGCCATGCAGAATACTCCACTGATTTTTGGAACGCATACAAATATGAAATGGCCGTATATTTGATAAAAATCGCAGTTGAATTGACCGCATTGTATAAATAACACTATTCACATAGTCAACTCTAGCAAGCACCTGAACTTGCTAGAGTTCTCTCTTGCTATTGAAATTATCATATATTGTAATCGTCATAGTATTGATACCCAAATCCAGTAGAAATCAATTGCGCTCTTAACGATTTGCTGGACGTTGAGAGGGAGGTTTCTATGACAGCTATCCATTGATAATTTTAGCAGACTCCTATTGAACTAATAGGAGGTTTTCGGGTGTTTTGCTAGCAACCATAAGCCGCTGCTTCAAAAGCCTAAAATTCCATTTTTACCCAAAACGAGCAATCCACTTTTGTCCCCTTTTGTCCCGTATGGGGTTTCTACATCTGTAAATGTCAGCGGGAAACTCCCGCCTGGCAAAGTTAAATCGTCGCAATCGCGACATTAAAAAAGAGGTTTTTATGGAACACATTTCCAAAGACAAACATATCAACGATTTCTGTAACAGACTCATCAGCACGAAGCGTTGGGTTTACGAGCAGGGAAAAAATCATCCATCACTCAAGCACATTGCCAAAGGAGGTTTCAAGACTTTAGTCATATCAGGTACACCAAGTGACAATTACGCATACGCGATGATGCGGAGAGAATACAACCGCTACATTCGCGCGTTTCTCATTCAAACAGGAGTGATTTACGTTTAAAAGCCCCAAGCATAGCCTTATAAAACATCTTTTAGGCTATGCTTGCCTTTTTTCTTTTAACATTATTCTTAACAAACACTAAACGCATCTACATATCGTAGAAAGATTGATCAAAAGCATCATTTCGTTAAAAAAAAAATTATATATATGTAAAAAAAGGGAAAATCATGACTACCGAAAAAAATAATCCCCGTCCAAACGAAGCCTACCTCAAAAATTTCCTAAAAAAATTGATAGAAGACACTCAAAATGGAAATCTCGATTGGACTATAGAAACCCAAAATATGCTGATGTTCAAAGGATATCTATACAAACATCCAGCAATGGACCCTCCTGCAGAAGACTCTTTGGATGATGATTACATCTTTCTTTACAGGTCGCCGTTCAGTTCAAAAAATCGTTTAGGTGAATACTCATTACGAACATCAATTGACAGCAAAAATCTATTTTTTGTCCAAATTCTTAATAATGAAAACAAAGAAGCTGTAGAGGTTTATTTTACAGAATCCCTATCGCCTATCACTCATTTTGATTTAATCGGATGTTTTGATATTAGAGATTCTCTATACGAAACCATTAAAACATTGTTCTCGACTGCTTTCAAATCAATCTCTCCATCAGCAAGAAACTTTATAAATAAATATTTGGGAAATTAAAAAGACTCTCTTTCCCACAGGTTATGAAGAAGGAAAATTTTATGGATTTTAATGAGGAATTCAAAATAAACATAAAGGCAAACACGCCGGTCATCCAAGTTTGCACATTCGAATGGGAGCGTTTACAGGCTATTTGCATAAAAACTGCAAAAGACGAAAATAAGACATTTGCTGTTTGGAGTTCCACCCAAGGAAAAAAAGAATGGGATTCAGCTTCAGGTAGGTTTAGTGAGCCAGACAATGAAGTGGATCCAGCAGAAATACTTGATTGGTTTAAAAATTCAGAGCAAACAAATTTGATTCTTTTGCTTGAAGATTTCCACCCCAATCTTGAAGATGCACTAATCTTGCGCCGCATTCGCGAATGTATCAGAGTCAATCCAGATACACACAAAACCCTCATTATCCAGACCCTTTCTTATTCAACAACAAAGGATCTCGAAAAAGAGGTTCCCATTCTAGAGTTACCTCTCCCCAATAAAGATGTTCTAAGAAAGATCTTTGACTCCATAACAGAAGATCTCCCCTATGACAACAAGCCTCGCAGCATGTCATCCGACTATGACGAAATAATAAATGCAAGTCTTGGCCTCAGTAGTTCAGAAGCAGAATGGACATATAGAAAAATCATTGCAAGTAAAGGCAGAATCCTTAAAACAGAAATTAATCAAATTGTCGCTGCTAAAGAAGCCATCATAAAGAAAAGCGGCATTCTTGAATACTTCCATCCAGACTCTAGCCTAGACAGCATTGGAGGTCTTGAAAAGTTAAAAACATGGCTTCAAAATCGTGGAAACGCATTTAGCAAAGACGCCAAAGATTACGGATTGCCAACGCCTAAAGGCGTTCTTCTGCTAGGTATTCCCGGTTGCGGTAAAAGCCTAACAGCAAAAACAATTGCCAACGAATGGAATTTTCCATTACTCAAGTTTGATCTCGGGAAGGTCTTTGCCGGTGTTGTCGGCGAAAGCGAATCTAACATCCGCAAGGCTCTTTCTCTCGCGGAAACGATTGCACCGTCAATCCTTTGGATAGATGAAATAGAAAAAGGTTTAAGTGGCATTGGAAGCAATGGCGATAGTGGTACTAGCTCCCGAGTTTTTGGAACTTTGCTCACTTGGATGCAAGAAAAGAAGAATGAAGTTTTCGTTATAGCAACCGCCAATAACATTGAAAAAATTCCCGCTGAACTGCTTCGAAAAGGACGCTTTGACGAAATCTTCTTTGTTGATCTTCCAACAGAAAAAGAGAGAAAAACGATTTTTGAAATACATATCAGAAATAAACGCCGCGATCCAAACAATTTTGACTTAGCAGAACTAGCCCAAAAAGCGAAAGGTTTTTCAGGCGCAGAAATTGAAGAAGCCGTTAATGAGGCTCTATTTACGGCTTATAATGACGGAAGAGAACCTGAACAAAACGACGTCTTAAAAGCAATCCAAGAAACATGGCCTCTATCTAAAACCATGCAAGAATCAATCATCAAACTACGTCAATGGGCAAAGGCACGCGCAAAGCTCGCTTCAGAAGCGAATACCGAAGAGATAGACGCTGACGAAAAGACACCCAAGCTCATTCAAGAAAGACACAATATTTTCGCATAAAACATTCATAAGCCTATGTCGTCCAGTTTTTTTCATCCACGTAATAATTCACAATCCAACAAGACTAAGAATGATACCGTTCTTAGTCTATTCCAAAAACTTAAAGCCGAGTTCTATTTCAGTGCCCTTGTTAGGAGTGAAATTTCAAACATTGAAAAGCTTGCAGGAAAGCGTGACGCCATATTCAACGCAACAAGATCTTCTTTAAAACCCTATAGAGATTTTATAAAAAACTCTATTGAAGCAGAAAGAAAAAAAACTGATTATGAATGCAATTTTAAAATACTAAAAAGTCATGACACATATACAGTTAATTGGGTCTATCCCCGTTATTCTATCCTAAAAGCACAAATAACTCCAGAACTTTATCTAAACATAGAAGGGATAGAACTGAAAGAGGGAAAGAATCGAATCATTTTTGAAACTAGCGATATCATGGTTACTTTTACAAAAGATGATGTCGAATTGTCCAAGGATGCTAAAAAAATTATCGCTATCAAAAATGCACCTAAATGGAACGAAGCCATAAAAAATTTCAACCCCAATGAAACAATAACACTAAACAACAACTCCATTGAATACATATATTCCAATACCAATATTACCAAAGGAACAAAAATCCTTCAAAACGGGATTACCTATACCATTCGTAATATTATAAAAGAAGATGAAATCTGTATCGACTTTGAACTAGAGCCGCAACAGCCATTCATTTCTACAAAAGAAAGCATTGCTATCGGACATAAATCTTTTTCTATAACCCCAATCAAGCCAAAGCCCGAAAAATTATACTACATAAGTAACAACAAGGCTTGGGATTTTCAAAAAGAAGATGATGAATATTTTTCCGACGAAAATCCTATATCAACAGATGTTAAAGATGAAAATGGTACAGTCTATAAATTAAAGCCATACAACAACAGCAAAAAGGGACGCAATAGAGTAATAATACAATTACTTGATGACGCCAATATAGAAGAAGGAGAAAAATCGCCCTGTGATTATTTTGTAGAAAATGAAATGCTGAAAGAAGTTTATCAAGAGAATAAAGCAAACGCTTTTAAGGTCTTAAGAATAAAAGCAGACGATCATCAACTATACGTGGAAAAAGAATCCAAAACCGGTGAAAGACTGAATCCCAATTTTCCAATAAAAATGGTTGTTGACTTAAACAATCTTTATCGCCAAAGAGATGCAATCAACACGCTTTCAGAAACCCCAGTAAAAGAGCAGCGCAATCTCATAAAGCTATTTGAAGATAAAGAACGTTGTTCTTGGCCTACAAACGACATCCATAAAATAGAAGAATGGTTTGTCCTGAATAATCCCTCATATCAAGGCACCGAAGCACAACGCAGCTTTGTAGAAAAGGCCGTGGGCGCAAAGGATTTCATGCTATTAGAGGGGCCTCCTGGTAGTGGAAAAACAACAGCCATTCTTGAACTAATTCTTCAACTTGTTAAAGATGGCAAAAGGATCCTATTAACAGCATCCACCCACGTTGCCATAGACAATATCCTTGAAAAAATCAGAGAATATCCTAAAGTGACCCCACTACGAATTGGCCGAGAGAGTTCAATTGGAGAATCAGTCAAGGAATTTCTCCTTGACAACAAAGTTGAAGAACTCAAAGAAAAAGGATTTGAAAAGGATTGCGCAGAAAGGTTTCTTCTTGATTCTTCAAATCTCGTATGCGGAACAACAATGGGCATCCAAAATCATCCTGATTTTAGGCGCAAACAAGACGATGACAAAATTACGCAGCCAATATACGATGTAATGATTATTGATGAAGCTAGTAAAACAACTTTTCAAGAGTTTCTAGTTCCTGCATTATTCGCTAAAAAATGGATAATTATTGGAGATATTCAGCAGCTATCCCCTTATACGGAAAATGAATATTTAAAATCCCATCTAACGAGAAGCATTGATGAGAAAACGCAATCATTATGTGCCTTGATAGAAGCACTGGATTCTTTAAACAATTCAAAAAAGAAGGGTTTCACCAATCCTGAATGTAAACTATATCCTTTAGCCATAGAACTTCCTCCAAACTGTTCAGTAAAGGATTTTAAAAACTACAATATAGAAAAATTTAAAGCAATTCCCTCAAAAATCGCTTACATAAGAAACAACACTCCATTTGACTATGATTCTGACAAAGAAATATCATGGTTAGATTTGTACTTAAAAGATTTGGTTATTATAGAACCAGGTTTACTCAAAAGCGTCATCAACTATATTCCTGAATCTTTCAACATCGCATCTCTACAAACAGTTAATTATTCCAATGAAGCATTTTCTCGAAGGAAAAGTCTCCTTGACGGAAAAGAACGTGACAATCGTACTCAGGATCTCAAAGATTTAAACAAATTCATTTCTCAGTCATGGGTTGAAAAAGTTTCTTGGAGGCTAGTTCGTAAATTTGAACGAAGGAACCTCAAAGAATCTAATTACGAAAAAGATCTAGATAAGCTCATCCCAGAAAATGATGATAAAACAAGAGATACAATTGATATTGTTGAACATATCTTTTTCCCTTCTATTCTTGAATTACTGCAAAAAGGAAATCAAGAAAGTCAAAAATATAAGACAACTTTAACCTCCGGCTTTAAAAACGGTTTTCAAGAAAGTACTTTTGCACAAAGATTCGAAAGACTTGATTACCAACATCGAATGCATCCCGATATTTCAAAATTTTCGCGAGAACACTTTTATGGTGCAACAAGAGGCATTGCAGAGTTAAAAGACGGTGAAGAAATCAACCGAGAATGGAGCTACACCCGATACCCATCACGAGCCGTGTGGCTTGACGTCAAACGCAACGCAATAATTGAACGAAAAAATGAAAAAGTGAATAAAAACTACACAGAAAAAAATGTTATCAAAGATGAATTGGACCATTTCATTCAATGGGCAAAAATTCCAGGCAATAAACCAGATAATAAAAAAGACGGGTGGACAGTCGCTATATTATCCTATTATCGTCCTCAAGAAGGATTACTTCGAGAAATGTTACAACAATATACAAACCAACCAAACAATTTTTCACATTTCAAAAAAGATAATGTAGAAATTCAGCTATACACCGTAGATAAATTTCAAGGACGAGAAGCTGATGTTGTATTTATCAGCATGTGTCGAAACAAGGGTATCGGCTTTATGGACAACACAAACCGAATGAACGTAGCTTTGACTAGAGCAAAATATCAACGCGTAATTGTCGGAGATAAAAATCTCTTCGCCAGACAGCATTTTTCTGAAGAACTTCAAGATTTGGCAAAGTCAAGCACCCCTTTCAATATAAACAGGTAATATTATGCAAATTGTATTGAAACAAAATATAAATACAGAGAAAATCCGATTTCTTGGAGAAGTCGCTTATCGAGACGAGAACAAATTTGAAGTATATAAAAACATCTTCAAAAACGCCAATAGCGAATACGAACTGAAAGAACTTCTCTTAAAAGAAGGAATCAAGGAGCCTGCAATCAATGAATTTTGCAAAACACTAAGAAAGCAAAAAATCATTGATAATGAAGGAGCTATTTCCAAGGAACCGCTAATAGGAGAATATGGCGAGTATTTCCTAACTCTTATATTTGACGGAAATATAAGAGATTTACCCTATAACTTTTTACCGATTCAAATGGATAGGAGCATACAAGAAGAACATACAACAAACACCTCTTTTCATATTTCGCCAAAAGAATTTCTCAGTAGTTTGAACAAATCAAAAGATTTAGTTGCAGAAAAGCCTGTCTGTTCAGTATTTAAAATAGATTCACCCATCCTAATACGCGAAGCCCATGATGAAGAAAACATGGCAATTAATATTGACGTAAACAACGACGAATGGAATTTACAAATATCGGACAATTCATTTCGCATCCCTAGAGAAAAGCAATTAGCGTATCATCAGCTATTCAATGAAGAACTCATAGAGGAAAACTCAAATTACTATTTAAAACTGCCTCTAGAAAAAGCCAAGGATAAATCGAAATACAAAAATGCCCTCTTAGATTTCAACACGTCTTTTAGGGAACAAATTGACACAGATTGGGGAAAATTTGACGCAGAATATAAAAATGTCAATGTACTGCCACAAGAAAATGAGGTAAACCTTTGGTATAACGAAATATTTAACACCACTTTGAAAGTTGAAGGATACCTTTCTCAAGAAGACTTGAAATTTAAGTGGGATGAAATCTTAAGAGATAAAGAATACCTCCAAAGAGATGAGTACAAGAAAAAAATCAAGCCATTTGATTACGAAAAATTGATAGAGCGATACCAGCCGAAGCAGGAAGAATATTGGCTTTTGCAAGCAGCAACAGATTTAAATCCCTATTCGCAACCATTAACAAAAACCAAGCGGAATATAGACTCAGGCTCCATAAGCATTCCTAAAACGGATAACGGTCAAATAAAGGACGATATTCTGGATAAATGGATAGAGTTATATTCAGCAAAAAGAATTACAATCATCGACCCTTATGCAAATAATTACTATTCCCTACGAGCATTAGGAGAATTATTCAGTCAAATGGACTCCACCCCCGAAGAGATTGTAATCGTTTCACAGAGAGATGAGAAATATTACGAGGAAAAACAAAGGAAGTATATTGACAATTTCAAGGAAAAATATAATGTCAAATTTGACTTGCACGGTAAAAAGGAAATTCCTCATGACCGTTATTGGTTTATTGACGAAAAGATATTTACCGTAGGCGTTAGCCCCAATGAAATTTGGATTCGCAAAGACCATATTGAAATCAAACAGCAAATCAACATCAATAGGATTGAACCTGAAAACCTTCCCGCAGAAATCGTCAAATGGAGCCATTAACTATGTCAAAAATTTCGCCTTTACATAAAGAAAAACACATTGATAATTCCGGAAAACAACTTCACTATTTCTCTTGTAAAAAGAATTCTGCGGTCGAAAATGTTCTAGACCAGTTAAAAGAAGAAATTGACAACGCATCCGAAAAAATCTGCATCGCATCGACATCCAACATCAACAAGTCTATTTGTGAAAATTTGCTTAAAGCCGCAAGCAAAAGAGTCCGAATTTACGGATTATTCCAAGATATGAAAAAATGTTCCGAATCCATAGCTTGGTTTGACGCAAAGAATCCTGCACTTATTAGAAGTAATGCCAAATTAGAGAATAATTTTATAATTATAGACAACAAAATTGCATTCTTTTTCATTAATTCCTTGACAGATATTGAAAGCAACAAATGTTTCATAATGAAAAACGAACATTTGCAAGATTTATTCTATTGGTTTACATGCTTTTTTTGGAATAATGGTGCTGATGGGAAGGAACATCTTCTAGGAAAAATCGCTCCGTGCAAAGAGGCTCCATTTTCTATTCCGGTTATCGCCAAAGAAAAACTTAATACAACAGATTCTATTCAGCAAGCATTCTTACCTTTACGGGGATTTTACCCCATAAACACCCAATTCAAAAGCACAATAATAGAGGCCCAGAAAGAAAATAGCACCTTTGAGGTATTCCTTTCAGATCAGGTAAAAGCTCCTGTTTATGAAGATAATCAATTCTGGAAAATTGGAAATTTCATCTTTGAAAAAGGCGTATTCAAGGCACCGACAAACGTTTGGGAAGAAAAACAGGGAACATTGAAAGATACCCCAACAACATTTATTGATTTTGACAACAATCGCTGGGAACAAATAACAAAATTAGATTCCGTATCCAAGGATATAAAAGCGCCCATCACTGTGGATAGAATTGAAGATATGGAAAATACGGAGCCACCAAACAGCGAGCTCATTCCCGAACCTTATGCGTTGGGAACGGTATTCAAATATACCGTCAACCCTCCACAAAAATCAAAGAATGCAGAAAAGGCAAAAATATATAAAGATTTTGAGCGACTAGACCAAGACCATAAAAACCAAAATATTAAGCGAATGCTTAAAGAACTTGAAGATCTCTTAGAAAAGGATGTTTTAAAAAATGCCCCGGGATTGAAGAAAAAGATAAATGATACAAAAAGCGAAATTGAAAAAGAAAAATACATAATTTTCAATCAATTATCAATGAGTGAATTAGAAGACTATCTCAGCAAATGGGATCAGAGTAAAGAGAACAATTGGGTCCAAATTTTAATAGATCTTAAAGTCGGTGTAAGCGAACTTATTTTCAACGAAAAAAACAAAGATGAAATCAATGAAAACAAAGAAACAATTAAAGATAAAACTAATCAAATTCCAAAAACAGATGAAAAAATTAAAGAATTGGAAGATAAACTTGTAGATTATAAACCCAAGAAACAAGATGATAATGAAAAAAAGCAAATTCAAAGCAAGATACAGGAAATAGAAAACGAGATAGAAAAAAACAGTCATAAAGAATCATCCGAAGATAAAGAAGAAGATAACGATTCTTTTGATTTAGAGGAAAGCCAAAAAGAACTGAATCGTCTAAAAGAAGAATTAAAGGATTACTATCCAAAAAATTCCAACAAGTCTGAAAAGAGAAAAATAGAGTCCGATTTATTGACTGAAAACAAGAATAAACAACGATTAGAGGCTGACATAAGGAATCTAAATGAAGAAATTCAAAAAAAAGAACAGCAAAGGTTTGATTTTGATGAAGCACAAAATCGAGAACGCAGTTTAAAGAACGCCTTTGCAGGATTAAAAAAGCCTTCATTTATTTTACCGGAAGTCGGAACCCTTTACGAAACAAA
>AUXO016446397.1_pt1 | contig 12699 bp, 11 predicted proteins | sample 768731 | NCBI WGS metagenome assembly AUXO01 (sample SAMN02715735, study PRJNA202380) | gut metagenome | biome: sheep rumen | host: Ovis aries | place: New Zealand: Palmerston North | reverse complement strand
CTCCCTAAGGTCTGCCGTCAGCGCATAATCCTTTTCCTCCCAATAATAGTGTGTCGTGATGCCACAAAGATTCACAATACAGTCCTCATCTGTCTTTAGCTGCACAGTTTCGTTCTCCAACTGTACGGCTCCTGCATCGGCGAGTGCAGAATTTAACTTCTTATAAACCTCCGGTTCACTATTTTGCACATCCCCCTCATGGTTCCCGTCAACGTAATATACCGGAGCAATCTGTAAGAGGCGCTGCGTAAGGACCACGAGAGAGTCAGCGGATTCCTCTGCGCGAGTGCGCTCAACCATATCACCGAGGTATACAATAAGATCAGGGTCTGATTCCCGGACTTTACTGACAACTCGCTCCTGATTCTTACCGAGCATGTTGCCATGGAGATCGGCGAGGGCTACTATGCGTACTTTGCCGGATGAATGGCCAGAGACAGTGTAATTGTGAACCTCGATAAGTTGGCCGCGCACGAGTACCGCAATGGCGATTAACACGATACCTGTAAATATGCCTATCAGTACTTTCAGAATCGTCCACAACAGCCTGCCTTTCTTATCCATTTTGTCGATTGATTGTTTTTTTTCTTTCGTATTTCTTAAGCACATTTCTCGCTTTTTTTCGGCTCCTCTCATAATTAAGCAGACTGGGATCACCGAGAATTCTCCAGGCTCGATAGATGGCGGGGAATTCAGCGAACCCCTTCATAAGCAGCCTGTCCTTTGCTTTAAGCTCAGGCAAGTATCTCTCTAATTGTTTTAGCATATCTTTACACTTCTTTTGGGTCTCCCCATAATCTCTGGAGAACATCTCACTATACCGGGCGGACAGGACACATTTATAGCAGCGTTTAATAATTCTTTCGCGTCTTTCTGCATCATCAAGTGTCTTCAAATGCGCTAATAGCACCGATGTTGCATCCAAAATGCCCCGCCCCATAGGCGAATTTGATGCCGAACCCGGTCGTATATAATAGTAATACAGCTTTGCATCCGTCATGCGAAACTTCATGTCATTTCGGTATAATAGTTCATTGAAACAGATATCTTCTACCGGTTCAGTTCCCGAAATATATCTCAATTTGTCTATGATAGACCTCCGAATCAATCTTCCCCAGGCATGTGTATGCGCATGGGAATCCTTATATACATCTTCAATCGATATATTCCTAAATACCGCTCTTATATAATCGGAATCCTTAACTTTTTCATTCGGTGTGCGGAGAAATCCTCCGATTACAATATCCGAATCCTCTAACACTCCAGACAAAAGGATTTTGAGATAGTCTTTATGAAGCCAATCATCCGGATCAACAAATGCAATCCATTCACCCTTCGCAATATCCAGACCGGCATTTCGGGCAGCAGCTATTTTAGTATTCTTCTGGTGAATTACGCAAATGCGAGTATCTTCATTTGCAAACTCGTCGCAAATAATGCCACATCTATCCGGACTTCCATCATCCACCAGTATTAATTCGAAGTCTGAAAAGCTCTGAGACAGGATGCTGTCAACACATCTGCGCAGATATCGTTCAACATTATAGATTGGAACTATTACGCTGATAGTCGTCATAGAGTCTCATTTCCTTCCTTATACATTGCACCGGAAATTCCTAAATGTCTACCATCTTATTCATGGCTAAATTGGTTCTTCGTGTACCGTTGCTTCATTTTCGAAGCAGAAAAACCTTTATCTTCTTAAAAGGAACTCTAACAATGTCCTTTTCATAATTATTCATCACAAGATAATACATTAATAGCCCATATATGAATGAATAGATAAATACGGCTATGAAAAAAGAACTCCAATTCGCAACTTCATAAACATTCAGTAAGAGCACCGCTGCAAAAGACATCCCAGCTGGAACCAAAGCCATATGAATTATATTTTTCCAAAAATAAACAATATCTAAGTGAATAGCTCTGGAATAATATATGTTCATAATAATCCCCTGTCCTGCCAGATAAGCCAGGCATGAACATAATGCAGCTCCGATCCCCCCTAAATATGGGATTATACAATACGTTGAAATTACATTAATAACAGCAATTATCGTATAGACTACCGAGCGAAATTTCTGTTTGTTTTGGGCGACCATTATAGTTATTCCAGTATTTTGAATCAACGGTATACTTAAGGGAACAATAGTCAACAGTGCAATATAATATGATTGTTGATAGTCAAAACCTGCCCAGATTTCAATAAACTGTTTTCCAAAAGTAATAAATCCGGATACAACAAGTCCAATAATTAAAAACTGTAATCTGCCGACCCTTACAAAAAGTTCTGTCAATTCCCGGGAATCAGCGTTTTTAACGACCATCCCTGTGACTTTTGGAGTCAGCACACCTGAAATCGTAGTTGAAAGATGGACAATCATCCCATTGAACGTTGCTCCGATATTATATATGGCAACTGCAACGCTGCTTGCCAGAATTCCGAGCAATACTTTATCAGTAGACCAAAATAGCATATCCACGACCGTACCAAGAAAATTAAAGAAGGATACGTACACCATTTCCTTGATCAAATTCCCCGGAAGTCTGGCAAATCTGGGATGAACATTCAATTTTTTTATGCAGAAAACCATACTCCATGGCAGCAAAATCAATTGGGAAGTCAATCCGGCTATTGCCATTCCTACAGACCGATATCCCATCCACAGAGCAATAAGATTCGCGAGCGGGGCAACCACTGTGCCTATGATACTGAGAATGTTTCTGAAAATATAGCGCTCGTACGCTATGGTCAAAGACGAAAAAACACTGATTGGAAGAGAAACAGAAGTACTGATGGTCATGACAATCATCAGTTTCCGCATAATAAAACGTTCCTGACCAGTAAGACTTCTGGAAAATATGAAATCAACTTGCGAAGTAAGCGAAAAGCCTATGATTAAAATCAACAGTGCAATTGCTGAATAAAGTAAAAGATAAAAACCAACTACTTTTTCCAGTTCCTCTTTGTTCTCTTCTGCTCGATATTTTGAAAGGTATCGAGTGATTGTTATTCCAAATCCAAATTTCAGTAACGAGAGATAGGAAATCACAGAGCTTGAGAGAGAAAAAAGCCCATATTCTTCCTGTCCAAGCATTTTCAGCATAACAGGTGTGTAAAAGAATGGGATCAGTGTACCCAGTGCCAAGTTCACGTATCCCAGGATAACACCGGCTCTTAATTGATTTTTCTGTCTCTTAAACATAAGCTACCCTTTTCACCCATATTATGCTGACAATTGCATTTATCATCCCAAAAGCTTTTTCATCTTTAATATAACTCTCTCAAACAGAGAAGCTTTTTCAGTCTGCCATAGATAATCCCAAAAGTGTGGATCATACATCTCAATTAGAACATCAACCATGTTTTCGTTTCTGATTCTACTAAAGAAAGCTTCTCGCTTATCGTTATACTTAGCCGATTTAAAATAGGACTCATTCGAAGATGTAATCCTTTCAGGTTCCACTTCCGTCCATATCATATTGTCCTCAATGGAACAGAAGATTTTTGCACCCTTCTTTGTATGTACTATTACTGCTGACACGCCATAGTCATCTCCAAAGGCAGGTATGACCTTATGAAGACCCCAAAAATCACCTATTGAAAGATCGCTGCACCTGCTATTGCCTTTAAACGGACAAGCATAACATGATCTGCGTAAAAAGAGGTTCTGAGTGTAACCAGTCATGTAAGGGCTGTCATCATATCTCTCTAAAACTTTTTGTCCGTTATCCAATGTATAAGTGAGGAATTTGTTTTTCATGCCCTTGCTTTTGTCTCTGAATCGCATTTGAATAACATTTTCACCTATAAACTTATCGCGGAGATATTGCTGCCAAACACTCGCAGAGGCTACGCCATGACAAAACACATCGACACAGATCAAATTAGGATAATCCTTCCCAAGATAGCTTCGAAGGCCCTCTATCTCACAAGGTGTTCCAGAGAATAGAACAACCTTTTTTGACGCCAGATCTGACTTTGCCAACATATAGCTTTTTCCGATTTCGCTTTGTATATACTTTGAGCCCTTCAATGATTCCAGTTCATTCAAATCATGTGCCACAAAGTGTTTTACCATCAGGCTTTCATCAAATGCAGCACCGTATACGACACCTCCCAGGCCAATGATTTTTTCAGCCAACAATGTAAAAACAGCACCGGAGGCGCTGTGCATGCGCTTATCTATATCCTTGCCATAACACGCATATGCTGTATTAACAGTATTGTTATAATCTTTTCCGAAGTTCAGAATAGGACAAACCTTCTCACATCTTCCACAATGAATACATATATCTCCATTAATTCGAGGATAAAGAAAACCTTCTGCATCTGCTGCCATATTAATCGCGTTCTCTGAACAGATATTATAGCACGCCGCACATCCGCAACATCTTTTTCCAACAGCTTCAAGCATGGATTCAATACCTCATAATCACATATCAAAAGAATAATTGTTTTAGCTTTAACCCTGCAATAGCATTATTAATTCCGCAGTTCTTTTCTAAATAGGCGGGCAGTGTTTGTTCCAAGTGATGTCGCAGTTTAGTTTCTCTGTCTTCAATCCACATAAACGCTCTCAAAACACTGTCCTCCTGCTCAAGGCTCTGCACAGGTATTACATATCCTTCATCAGTCCCAAACAAATCAATGGCAATCCCTCGGGATTTAACAGAGTAACCCAGCACAAGCGTAGGGACACATGCAGAGTAGGCAGCAATCGTCGCATGGGTCCTTGCTCCAACGAAAAATCGACATTTAGATATAACATATTTCAATTCTTGACAAGTGCGATCCTCAACATAGCAAACACGTTTACTCTCTTTAAACTTGTCGTAAAGCTGTGCCAACGGTACTCTGTCATCGCTGTTATCCCAGACCACATGGGGAATAAGAGCTACATTCATTGACGTCTCATTAATGATATACGTAATCAATTTTATATAATTATTCCATGTGATTCCTGCAACAGATTCATTCTTCATCGCCATAGGACTAAGATTAATGCCAACAGTATTGCCGTCTTCGAATTCCTTCGGCAGTACTGTCTCTTTCATTCCCAGCATAAATGCAGGATCCGTGACAAGTATTGTATTTGGATTAACGGCTTTTAGTGCGTTATATGAAATAGTCTCCCTTGCAGTGATTAGATTATACCGCGCAAGATCTCTCGACACCTTTGGATTCTCTACCACATTTGGTTCTACAGAACACCCCCACAGGACCGTTACAACTCCTCGATCCTTCAGCATATCATGCATTATTTTATACTTGCTCGTATCTCCGTAGCAGTAATTATCTCCTCCTATTGAAAATGCAATGTCACCCGGTTTTACAAGGGAGAATGCGCTGACATAGCGAAGTTTGTCCATAGGCACATAGTCCTTTTTTACTTTTAGCGTTAAATATGCCTTTATAAAACTCCTGAAATGTGTTCTTCGATATTGATCATCTGTATCCTTTACGACGGTGCAGAGCTTATCAATCTCATAATAGATATCTTCTTCCGGTCTTGAAGAAATCAGGGTTACTTTGGGACTATCCAGCATATTCAAAGTCGACCGCACAATTGCCTCACATCCATGATTGCCGCTCCCACCGTGCGCATACATAAAAAAGCCCATCTGCTGTTACCTTCCTATTCTCACGGAAACAGTTTACGTGTCCGACTCTTTTGATTCTCGCATATTTGACCTGTATTCCTTCGCATAAAAGGTATATACATATAAGCAAGAAAATAAAGACTCTCCTTAAAGGTAATATAATGAAATAGAGCCCTGTCACAATTATGTCTCATAAATATGACAGCATCATCTTTTTCCTTAGCAGTAATCCGACCGTTCCTAATCACAGTAATATAATTGTTTAACATTTTTCTCTGAAAAATCCCCAAAATATCAGGATAATTCTCCCGAATATACTTGAGCCTCTCCCGATCGATCCGCATTGCTTCTCTGTCAATAGTCAACCTATGGTTCGGATCCTGCATTGCGCTGTTCTGTCTCTGCCGATAGTTATAGAGTGCTCTTGAATAATAGGCAATCCGTTGCGCTCTTCCAATGATTCTGTAAGTAAAGAAAACATCGTCAATAATATTGCCTTCCGGAAACTTTGTAGAGCTAATAATCTCCCGATGAAAGAGCTTATTCCACATGATGTAATATGTCCAATGTTCCGTTGTCCTGATAAGAAATTCTGAAGCAGAAAACAGTTCTGTCTGGTTTGTTATCGGTCTTTCATTTACGGTATCTATATAGATTTCCCGGTATTCACAAGATACAATATCCGCCCTGTATTCTAATATAATCCGCATTAACTCTTCATACATGGTCGGATCAATGAAGTCATCCGCATCAACGAACCCAATATACTGTCCGACAGCATGCTGTAATGCAGTATTTCTGGCTGCACCGGCGCCCCTGTTTTTGGTATGTATTACTTTCACTCTGGAATCAGCGGCTGCATACTCATCGCATATTTTTCCACTGTCATCTGTCGAACCATCATCCACACATATGACTTCAAGGTGTTTATAAGTTTGATTTAGAATAGACTTTAAACACTCTCCCACGTAATTTTCAACCTGGTATACCGGCACAATTATGCTTATCAGATACTTGTCTGTCGCCATACACAATTCCTCGCATGTCCGAAATCATCTGTTTCTTTTAATAAGAATCAGTAGCCAGTCACTTTGTATTTAAAAAGCTTACATAATCAAATCGATCCAAGTATTTTTTTCCGGAAAATCCGTCATTTTGAAACAGTTTTCCTTCTTCCCAGACCTCTCCACCGCAGTCAAATACATATTTATTCTCTATACCCGGAATGTCTTTATGCAAAAGGCACATCTTCTTTATGGGGAGCGAATCAAACTCACATATGAGATTACAATCATATAGATTATCATAAAACTCCCATATGTAATAAAGATTATCGTAGTTGATTCTTTTACTTCTCTCTTCCCATTTTGATTTTGCCTCTTCATAAGACTTATAATGCTGAAACCATATTCGTATTGGAATATGCTCGTCATCTTTCGGAACTATGAGGCCAACCGGAAAGCAGACATCCTGATTATCTTGTATCATTTCACAGGATAAGTAGTATTTTAAGTCTTTTACAAGCGCGAGATATTCAGCGCCGCGTATGTAAAGATTAATTGTCGGGCTTCGAAATTGAAGTCCAAGATTATGAGAAATCACCCCTCCTATGCAATTATTGGTAATCAGGGAAAAGTCCTTATTATCTAGCCTTTCACGTAATCCGGCAATATATGCTCTGCGTTTTTGTTCAATAATGATTTCAGCAATATGAGCCTTAATGTTTAGCAGCATTAACTCAAATCGTCTCCTTCCGAAGTACTTTTTTAATTATCTTTCGAAATTTGGAGTAATAAAATAGGCTTTCTGACCTGCGCTTAATCAAAAGCGAGTTCACGACCCTCATCTCGATTGACACAGGTTCATTTATAGATAAACACTCTGTCAACATAGGAACTTCGTAAAGCGCAATTATATCAGATTTAGATTCTGCTCGTATAATTGTCGTATACACATAATTCTGAAGCCTTTTAACTACACCTTTTGTATTACTTCCGGCTGAACTTGCTATTCTATAGAGCTTGATTTGATTTCCCAACAGGTCTTTTATTGGCATTTCTCTTTTTGGAGCTGAATGGTAATACAAGTAACCGGTATCTTCAATACATCGGATTTTCTTTGCTGCTGCGTATACGGATAATGCAAATTCCAGGTCTTCCTGAGCTGCCATGTCTTCCCGAAAGCGTATATCATTTCCCTTTATTATTCTTGATCTATACATTTTATTCGGCGCATATCCATATATACCTGACGTATCATAACATACATGTTCAAGAAATTCTCTCCTGCCAAAAAGCCCGGCCTCAGGGACTTTGATGAATTTCCCGTCCCGTTCAACCATGGTTATTCCCCCAACAACCACATCAATTTCTGATGAAAACGAAGAAATATAATTCTCAACCATCTGAGTTTCAATTTCATCATCACCATCTATGAAAAGCAGATATTTCCCAACGGATTCCAGAATACCCCGGTTCCTGGTATAAGATACACCATGATTTTTATGATGAAAGCACCTGATTCTGCTATCGTGATCTGCATACATCTGACATACTGCCAGACTATGATCAGTTGAGCCATCATCAAGCACCAGTATTTCTAGATTACAGTAGGATTGCGCCGCTACGCTTTGCAGACATTTTCCTACCCGATTTTCAATATTAAAGACCGGAATAATAATACTCACTAAGTCACTTTTATCTGCCATATCATATCCTCGCAAGAACATACCAGGCATTCATTTTTATAAGCATAAAAAAGCATCTTAGTTTGCGTGTTCCCTGAATGAGATTAAGATGCATGCATGCTCTTTGTGTAATACCATCCTCACATATCATTTTGCAATATTTTTCTCGCATTCTAATATCAGCAATGTATCTTCGCTCTCCAAGAGCTGATGATATACAATATAGCTTTTGAAGCCAGAGCTGATCTGCGAAGTCATATTCATCGCACTCTGAAAAGTCTCTCTCAAAACACGCAATCAATTTCTTATAACAATCCCACCGGTCCGATCGAAAGGACCTGGTTATAGAGTTCGGGTTATAAAAGTAGTGGTAATAACGTGGTCCGTCGAGATAGTAGAATGAATTAGCTGCCATAACAACCTTTGCACTGAAAATAGTATCTTCTGAATACCGGACTTCGTCCTCAAATTCAATGTGATTCTCGGTCAATCTGCATCTCCTGTAAAGGGATCGACAGGCAGATACAATCGCTCCAAGAGACAGGTTCGCTCCGGCAATTAAATGTGGGAATACTAACTGCCGAATCATATTGCGGTCATACAAACCTTCATGAAGCATCCATTCAGTTCCAAAATTACAAAGACTCCCCTCTTCTCTTCCGGGCCAACCGGCATACATAGGGCGATATCGTACGAAGTCGACATTATAATTATCAGCAATTTCGACCAGTTCTTTAAGCGTGTTAGAGTCAATCCAGTCATCACTGTCAACGAAGAATATGTATTCTCCAGTTGCCGCCCGCATCCCGGCATTTCGCGCTGACGCCAACCCGCCGTTCGTCTTATGGATAACAACGACCCTTTCGTCCTGCTCCGAATAATTATCACATATTTTCGGGCAACAATCAGGCGAACCGTCATCTACCAAAATGACTTCAATATCGGCAAACATCTGACGCAGCACGCTGTCTACGCATCGAGACAAATACTGTTCTACCTTATAAACCGGTATAATAACTGAAACTTTAGGCATCTATCTTCGTCCCCGCAATAGCATTCATCAAATACTTTTCAGAAAATGAAATCTTTGATTTCAATTTTTCGTTTACAGCATTCCACTCAATTTTCTTCACTTCCGGCGCATCATTGTCGTCAAACATTCTTCCCAATAAATCCACATCAGCGAGCAAATCAGTAAGTCTGGCATTCAGACTCTCAACTCTTTTTTTAACATAAAACTCTTTATGAAAAATTAGCGAAAATGCAACGGCGTGAAAGGAATTGGAAACAATAGCATCTGCATATAACACCAAACTTAAGAACTCCCTAGGTCCGACCGAATGTACAGTTTTTATAGTTTTATTATGAGCGCGAAAAACTGACACGATATCTGCGTTCTTTTCTTCAGCTATTCTTAATGCCTTTTCTTCGATTTTTAAGTTCCTATCAAAATCGTAAATTAACACATAAGGATTGTCGTAAAGCCTTTCTACAGCCATGCTCTTCCACTCTTCTGCATTGATAAGAAACACCGGATCGCACGTCGCTACACCAGACACACCCATAGATCTCAGAATTTCGACCCCACTGCTTTCCCGCACGGATACTGCATCTAGTCTTTCAATCCACGGTCGCATCCTCTTTTTACTATCATCTGATATATCTTCCGTAGCAAAACTGGCAGAATAGGATATTTTTCGTACATCTTTCGGAGCAAAAACAAGGAAAAAAGAGGGATCTTTTCCATTTGGCAGAACAGGATTCCAAATCTGATCGCTGCCCGCAACGAAGCAATCCGCATCTGGGAGATCTGCTCTGAGTTCATCGCTATTACTATACCTTTTTTCGGTCAAACGAAGGAAGTCTCTTGTAAAATTATCGAACTTTTTCTTTTTTCCTTCTAAAAGGTTCTTCAATCTGCCTGGGAAATGTGACAGAATATATAATTCCCGCAGAACAGGTTTATCGTATCGCGGCGTACTGATAGCTGTAAAACTGTAATGACTGCTCAAATAACCGGGCTTATAGTCTATAATCTCGACTTGATGCCCACATGTTTCAAGATAGTGTTGCAGTGCATATGCTTGAAGACTGGCCCCTGCGTTATATACATCGTGGCAAGTTATCGTTTTTACTTTCATTCACGTTCCTTATCCATATAATTTCTGGCTTGCAGCCATCAGTATACCGATTATCCCTCTATCATCTGATATATCTTATCTACTTCCTCTTTGTTAGAGTAATCCCTGCTCATACATGCTGCGCTTAAACATTTCATCTTATCAGGGTTTCTCAGAAGCGATGCTATACCCTCCGCGCATTCCGCGTTATTCATCGGGACAATCTGTCCGTCCACTCCGTCTTCCAACTGGCTGTGAGATGTTGAATAATCAGTTATAACCACCGGTTTTCCCAACATTTGGGCTTCTCGAACAGCCACACATTTTCCTTCATATCTGCTCGGCTGCACATAAAGATCACATGCTTTAATATAGGGATATGGATTATCAATTTTCCCCAGGATAATTACATGTTTCTGCATCCGGTATTCTCTTATTTTTTGTTTTATCAGATGTTCACCAGAACCGAACCCTATAAGATACCACTTTATATTAAGTCCTGATTCTATAATTCTCTTACAAATCTCCGGAATATTATCAAAATTCTTTGCACTGCAAAATCGACCTATCGACAAAACAGTTATTTCTTTATCATCGACGATAGTATCGGGTATGTGTTCCCCGGCCTGCTTAATTATAAGCTTCTGTGGAAGAATGTTCTCAATTACTGTAACTTTACTTCGCAGTTCCGGAAAAACTTCACAGAAGTTCTCTTTGGCAGTCTCAGAAATTGAGACAATAATGTTATAAGAATCCCACATTTTTTTTTCGGACTCTCTGTCAACTGCGATATTTTTATAGTCAGTATGAATCCAACATATCTTTTTCTTTGCCCTTACATTATGCGCCACAATATAATGCGGAGTGAGAAAACTAATAGCAGCATCGTATTCAATTTCCGGTTGAATCTTTGGCATCAGGCGATATGTATATTTGTGGCTATATTCCAAAGCAACGCCATTTTCACCAAGCTGATATTTTTTTTTAAATGCTGCAGCCTTTATCTTTCCAAATAATCTGCCACCGGTAAGTAATAAATGCCCTTCTTTCAATACTTCTTTCATCGGACGAGCAAGAACAGTATATGCCGGCACTTCCGGAAGAAGATTAATGTTCGGCGGTAACATTTCCAACAATTCACCTTCGTGCCGCAGTAAAAAAAGATCTATGACTATATCGCTTCTGTCCATAGCCCAAAGAAGCCCAATCAAACTCCGCTCTGCTCCCCCAAGCTCCAAAGCATGGGAAAGGATTAAAAGTCTCTTATACATTTCACTGTTTTCTTAACCATTTAAAACAATCATCCCCGAACAGTCTGTGAAATGGTCGGGTAATTTTACTTCTCATCTTCGATTTTGTATCCAACCATGATTTTTCGTACCAATGGATCGACCGAGTATTATCAGTTATTCTCAAGACACCTGTACTGTCCTGAAGAGGATTAAAGTATTCTCTCGGATAAATAGTTATCCCGGCAACTTCCTGAATCCCCTTTTGATTCTTTAGCCCGTTCTTCATCAAAATCTTTGTTGTCTTCTTTACTACGGTCTCCATATTGCAAGAGCCATCCGCATTAAGAAATTGCTGTGTTTTATAGAATTCCAGAATTTCTCTGTATATATCCAAGCCGGGATCTGCTGCCATGCCTAAACCCGGTGCAACATTGATACCATAATCTCCGCCATCAATCTCACATCCCATAAACGCTCCGCGTTCAAGAATATCTGAAAAAGACTTAATGACCTCAACATCAGTGTCAAAATACAAGCCGCCATATTTATATAGGATATCGAAACGCGCATAATCACTTACGAAGGCATACTTTTTAACAGAATAAGCTTCTGCGATGTAAGGTATTTTTCTCACATCATAATTCGTCTCATTCCACTCTCTGATTTCATAGTCAGGAAAATACTTTTTCCAACTGTCAATGCATTTAACCGCCGAATCGGGAAGTGGATTACCTCCGAACCAACAGTAATGTATTATTTTAGGAATCATTATTCATTACCTCAACAAATAACAGTATCCTTATCTCCATCTTCTTTGATTTACTGCATACTTGATTTTCTTCGGAACACATACCGAGATAATGGGCTTCAGCACATATATATACTGTCGTATAGGATAATGATACTTCCTGTATCCATTAAACAGAGTGACCGCAACATTCAGTGCATATTTAATCTTTCTCCTCTTAACAGCATGAATATCTTCTCTCACATAGTATAGGGGTTCCTGTATATTTGCGCCACGAAATCCTTCGCCAAAAAAGCGCAGCCACAATTC
>AUXO015586266.1_pt1 | contig 12699 bp, 16 predicted proteins | sample 768731 | NCBI WGS metagenome assembly AUXO01 (sample SAMN02715735, study PRJNA202380) | gut metagenome | biome: sheep rumen | host: Ovis aries | place: New Zealand: Palmerston North | reverse complement strand
TAAGAAGACCGCCTTATCAGAGTATATTGGAACAAAGAAGTCTAAAGGAATTGCGGCAATCAATATTAAGGATGGAGACAGCCTTGCTGCCGTATCACTAATTAATGAAGAGCCATTGATTATTGTTACTAAACAAGGATATGGTATTAAATTTAATTCTACAGAAATTGGAGCTACTGGCCGAGTAACGTCTGGAATTAAGGGTATTTCCCTGAATGAAGGTGACGAAGTGATTGCGGCACTCCCCGTGCGGAATAGCAATGATTATTTAGGAGTCTTTACTTCTAAAGGTTATGGTAAAAAATTAGCTCCTACTGAACTAACACTCCAAAAGAGAGCAGGTAAGGGATTAAATTGTTTGAAAGAAAGCAATACTGCTGGATATATTACTTGTGCTCAACTTCTGTCTGATGAAGATACTGTTCTGTTAGTTGGTGATAAAAATTCAGTATGTATATCTGCTCAAGATATTCCTATTGCAAGCCGAATTGCTTTTGGTAATATAATGTTAAAGAATAATAATATTTTGAGTGTAAGTAAAGTATAAAAATAGCGGTTTACCAATTTTTTCACAAATTTTTGGTAAACCGCATTTTCTTGCTTTTATTTAAAAAATATATTATAATATATATAAGAATAAAAATAAATATAAGTATGGAGAATATCAATGAATCAAATTGAAGAAATGTATGATTTAATTGAAAAATTAAATTATCATACAAAACTATATGATGAAGGACATCCTCAAATTGAAGACTCTGCCTGGGATGCGATGTATTTTAAATTGCAAAAATTAGAGGAAGATACTGGAATTACTTTCGCAGATTCTCCGACTCAACATATTAGTTATGATGTAATAAATATTCTTAATAAAGTTACACATAATCATCCTATGCTCTCTCTTCAAAAAACCAAAAATGTAGATGAAGTAGATACATTTTTAGGTCAGCAAGATGGTATTGCTATGCTAAAAATGGATGGATTAACTTGTTCAATAACTTATGAAAATGGTCAATTAATTCGAGCGGAAACTCGTGGTAATGGTATTATTGGAGAAGATATTACTCATAATATTAAATTTGTCAAAGGTGTGCCTTTAACAATACCGCAATTACAAACAACAGTAGTCGATGGAGAAGTTATTTGTACTTATGATGATTTTACTGATTTTGAAAACGATTATAAAAACCCTCGCAATTTTGCTAGTGGCTCTATCCGTTTATTAGATGCTAAATTAAGTGCACAACGTAAGCTCACTTTTGTGGCATGGGATTGTATTGAAGGCATTAATTATAGTTCATTATCTGATAAACTAATAACATTAGATACATTAGGATTTATAACGGTACCTTTTGTATTTGTTCCATATAACTCTAATCGAAAGATTGATAGTATTATCAATTTAATGCAAAATATAGCACAAGATCACGCTTATCCAATTGATGGTGTAGTATTTAAATATGATGATTGCAAATATTATCAATCTCTTGGAGCAACAGAGCATCATTTCCGTGGAGGACTAGCATTTAAGTTCTATGATGAAGAATATGAAACTAAATTGCGTGGTATTGAATGGTCTATTGGTAAGACGGGTATCTTAACACCGGTTGCTAAATTTGACCCAATTGAGACAGAGGAAAGCATAATTGAACGAGCATCTCTTCACAACTTAAATATTATGCGACAAGTTTTGGGCAACCCATATGCTGGACAAAAGATTAAAGTAATTAAAGCAAATCAAATCATTCCACAAGTTATTTGGGGAGAAAAGATTGAACCTAATCCCTTTGGATATTGGGCTCCTCCAACTAAATGTCCAATTTGTAATGGTAATACTTTTATCAAAGATGACTTTCTTTATTGTGAGAATCCCGCTTGTGAAGGTAAACTAATTAATAAGCTTGACCATTTCGCCGGTAAAAAAGGATTAGAGATTAAAGGATTGTCTGAGGCTACCCTTGAAAAGCTAATTTCTTGGGGATGGATTAATTCTATTAAAGATTTATTTAATCTTCGTCAATATGAACAAGAATGGACGGAGCAGCCAGGGTTTGGACCTAAATCAGTTAGCAATATACTTGCGGCAATTGATAGATCATGTAATTGCGAACTATGGAGATTTATTTCTGCTCTTGGAATCCCATTAATTGGATCTACATATGCTAAACAAATAGCAAAAACAATTAATACTTGGCATGATTTTAGAGAATTAATAGAAAAAGGCTTTAATTTTGCAGAATGGGATAATTTTGGTCCAGAGATGAATGATGCTTTATATAAATTCAATTTTACAGAAGCGGATGAAATTGAATTAAAATATTTAAACATTATTAATACTCTTGTAAACCAGACAGTAGAAAATTCTAATTTAGCAGGAAAAACTATTGTTATTACAGGAAAATTAATAAATTATAAAAATCGAGATTTGTTAAAAGCTGATATTGAAGCACATGGCGGCAAAGTTGGAAGTTCGATTACTTCTAAAACTGATTTCTTAGTTAATAATGATATTACATCAACCAGCAGCAAAAATGTTAAAGCCAAGCAACTGGATATACCGATTATTACAGAAAATGAATTAATCGCTATGTTTTGACAAATTGAAAATTTTTTAGTATAATAATTATGTAAATAAGGAAAAAGAAAGGTTTTGTATGAAACGCAAAGAATTGAAAAATCTGGCAGAAAAGATTGCTAAATGTGAATATATAATTTAGTATAGTAATGATAATTAGGCTGTATAGGCAGCTTAGTAGGAAATAATGCGACTTTCTAGCCAGGTTCATAATTTTGAAGATCTTGATGCTGTTGATGAAATGGTACAAGATATTCTACAAAAAATGTCTTAACTTTTCCAAAAAAATATTAAGATTAAAAGGAGATTTTGAATTATGGCTATGAAGGAAAATAGTAAGCGCGTGCTTGAGTATCTGAAGAATGTAAATGGTGAGAACGTCACTTCTGCTGATGTTGCTGAGACCCTGGGTCTTGAGAAGCGTTAGGTTGATGGTATCTTTACCTCTGCTATTCAGCGCAAGGGTCTTGGTATCCGTGTTCCTGCTGAGATCGAGCTTGAGGATGGCACCCATAAGGCTGTGAAGTTCCTACAGCTGACTGATGCTGGCCTGGCATTCGATCCTGATGCTGATGCTGAGTAATCATAAACTATAATATATTTTAAGGGGTAAATTGATTTACCCCTTATTTTACTATTATGGATAATATTTTAATTACTATAGGTTGTTCAGTCGTTTGTATAATTTTAACTTTATTGGTTTCTTATTTTCTTCCAAAAGGTAAAATTAAACAAGCAAACCAATAGTTAGAAAAAGATGAATAGCAAAAATTATTAGATATTCAAAAATTAGAAAATCAATAGAAAGAAAAAGAAAATGAATTAAACGCTCTTCAAGCAAATATTGAGTTAAGTAAAAATAATTGGGAAAAAGAATAGATTGAACAAGAATTAAAATTAACCCAATAGTAGAAAGATTTAGAGGTTGCAGTTAAAGGTTTGGAAGAGCGCAGAAGTAGTATTATCGAATCTCTTGAACAAGAAGCTAAAGAGTCTGGCCGCATATTTAAAGAATAGTAGTTATAGTTAGCTAAAGAGCAAATTGAAGCTAAAACTTTAGAGATGGAACAAGAATTTGAAACCGCTAAAGAACAAGCGCGATTTGTGTATTTAAATGAGTTGGCTGATGCTGTATAGGATTTTCAGCAAAAGACAATGGTTTCTGAAGCAGAACTTGATTAGCATTTAAAAGAATTGTCTGAAGCGCGGTCTAAGGCTTAGGCCGCAATGGAAGCAAACAAACGCCTTGAATTAACACGAGCAGAAAAAGACTTTTATAAATTACAACTTTCTTCTATTGATTTGGAAGAAATTGCTAAAATACGTTCAATTGAGCCTTATTTAAGAAACAAAGAACCATTAAATAAAGTTATTTGGAAAGTATATTATGAAAAGCCATATACTGACTTAATTGGACGAGTGGTTGGCTCTGGGCGGCATACTGGTATTTATAAAATTACAAATTTAAATAGTGGCATGTGTTATATTGGCCAAGCAGTTGATATTGCTGATCGATGGAAACAACATATTAAACGTGGTGTTGGAGCAGAAACTCCTACGCGCAATAAGCTCTATCCTGCGATGCTTGCCGAAGGTGTAGAAAATTTTATGTTTGAAATCATTGAAGAGTGTGCTTCTAAAGATCTTAACGAACGGGAAGACTATTGGCAAGATTTTTATGGGGCCAAAGAATTTGGATATAGTATTAAGTAAGGAGATACACTATGTATAGAATTATCGATGATCGAGGTACTGGAAAGACCAGCCGTTTGATGTTGATTGCAAAAGAAAATAATGCCTACTTTGTATGCGCAGATCCTTATGCAATGCGTTATAAAGCTGAATGTTATGGAATAACCGGTATCAATTTTATTTCATACGCTGAATTTTATAATCATTATAAAGATTATAAGAAGACCCCTGTTGTTATCGATGAAATTGAAGGATATATCAGAAGATGTTATCCTCAAGTGGATATTTTAGGGTATACCATGTCTCTTGAATAATTCATTACTTGATATTCTTTAAAAAATATATTATAATATTTATAGAGAAATCAAGAAAGTGAGTTTTTCAATGAAACAAGAATTTTTAAATTTTGTAAATGAATTAATGAACGCTAATCCAGAATTAACATCTAAGCTAATGACTCAAAGTATTCAAGATTATCTCAATATCCTAAAAGAAGATAAAGCAGAGAAGCCCGTTCTCACCGAAAATGGGAAAAAGGTCTTAACATTTCTTCAAACTCATCAAGAAACTCGTTTATGGAAAGCAAAAGATATTGCAGAACAAATGGGTGTTTCTTCACGAGGAGTGTCGGGAACAATGAGAAAATTATCAAATGATGGTTTTTGTGAGAAGTTAGGCGAAAATCCTGTGATTTATTCATTAACTGAAAAAGGAAAGAATTATTTAATTATTGAAGGAGAAAATTAATTATGCGTAATATGAAAAATGCAACTCATATCGAAGGATTATTGTATCAGCACAACTTAACCCTGAAGACTAGCGGTGAGAATTCTAAGAACCCAGGTACATAGTTTATTAATGGCACCATTGATATTGCTACCGATGATGCTATGTTGAATATCGTGACAGTTCATTTCACTTATGTAACAGCAAAGACTTCCAAGGGCAATGATAACGCAACTTTTACCACTTTGCAGAACATTATTAATGGTACTTATTTTAATGTTATGGAGCATGGTGCCGATAAGGCCACTAAGCTGCGTATTGATTCTGCTATTGGTTTGAACGAGTTTTATTCTAATCGTAATGGTAGCGAGGAACTCGTAAGTCAGCGCCGTAATGAGGGTGGATTTGTTCATGTAACTCAGACTCTTGCTAATGATGAAAATCTGCGGAATACTTTTGAGTGCGACATGATTATTACTAATGTTCGCCGTATTGAGGCAGATGAGGAACGTAATCGTCCCGAGCAAGTTAAGGTAAAGGGATTTATCTTTGATTTCCGTAAGGCCTTACTTCCTGTTGAATTTACTACTCTTAGCGAAGGCGCCATGAATTATTTCGAAAGCTTGGATGCTTCTCCTAAGACTCCTTGTTTTACTAAGGTTGCAGGTTCTCAAATTTCTCAGACCACAGTCGTAAAGACTACTGAGGCTTCTGCTTTTGGTGGAGTAAAGGTTACTGAAACTCCTTTTACTAATCGTGATTTTGTTATTACTTGGGCTGCTGCCGAACCTTATATTTGGGATGACGAGTCTACTATTACTGCTCAGGAATTCGCAACCGCAATGCAAGATCGTGAGGTTGCTCTCGCAGCTATTAAGCAGCGTCAGGATGAGTATAATGCTTCTCGTAATCAGGCTGCAACTCCCGCTGCTCCTAGTGCCGCAAATGGATTTAACTTCTAATTAAAGGAGGTTAAATATTATGGCTATTAATCTTTTAAATATTCAGCCTCATAAGGTAAGTAGGGATCTGTCCGGTTATATTACCTTTATTTATGGGCCTCCTAAGGTAGGTAAGACTACTTTAGCAACTTAGATGCCAGGCGCATTATTACTAGCATTTGAAAAGGGTTATTCTGCTTTGCCCGGTGTTATCGCACAAGATATTACTACATGGGGTGAAATGAAGCAGGTTTATAGAGAGCTAAAAAAGCCAGAAGTCCAAGCTGTTTATAAGAGTATTATTGTAGATACTGTTGATATTGCAGCTGATCTTTGTCAGAAATATATCTGTAATCAACTTGGTATTGACAATATGGGCGATGGCGGTTGGGGAACCAACAGTTGGAGCAAGTATAAAAAGGAATTTGAAGATGTCTTCCGTGGATTGACTATGATGGGTTATGCCGTTGTTTTCATTTCTCATTCCAAGACCGGTGTTGATAAGGATCAAACTGGAAAGGAATTTGGATATACTAAGCCCACTACTCAGTCCTCTGCATTACAGATTATTGAAAACATGACTGACCTTTATGCTTATGCTCGATCTTATGTTGATGCTAATGGAGAAGAGCGTCGTGTTTTAACCCTTCGTTCTCCAGCTGGTTCAGGTATTTCTTGCGGCAGCCGTTTCCGTTATATCGTACCTGAAGTGCCACTCAGCTATGAAGCTTTAACGAAAGCTCTTACTGATGCTATTGATGCTGAAGCAAAGGAGCATGGTAATCAATATGTAACTAATGAGCGCGAAACTGCTCCTGTAGTTAAGGATTATGATTTTGATGCTCTTATGAGTGAATTTGAAAATATTGTTGGTAGTTTAATGAATAAGGATCAAACCTATTATGCTCCACGTATTACTCAAATTATTGAAAAGTATCTCGGTAAGGGAAAGAAAATGTCTGGCGTTACTAGAGATCAGGCTGAATTGGTATATTTAGTTGTATCTGAAATTAAAGACGATTTAATGAAGTAACGTAAAAATATAAATAATAATCAACCTTTTGCGACATGAAGCAAAAGGTTGATTTTTTCAATTTTTTATGATATAATATATATGTGAAATATCTTGAAAATAAGAAAGGGGCGAATAAATGGCAACAGTTACCTGTAAATATTGCGGGAAAAAATTTGATCGTCAAAAAGAACGGTATATTCAAATTCCTACGGGCAGCACATTTCGCTACGCTCATGCAGATTGCTATTTAGAAGCCGTAAATAATAAAAAAGAAAAAGCTATTTATCAAGTCTGGGACCCAAAAGAATCAAGTAATTGTTTTTGGTGTCATAAAGCAATTTTTCATAACCAACCAGATGTAGAAGAAATGAAACAATTGCCAGGCCGTTTCGTGCATAAAAGTTGCGCGGCTACCCATCCCGCAGATGATAAAGAAAAATTAATTTTATATATTCTTCAACTATATGGACTCAAAGATGATTTTGTGCTTCCTAGATATATGCTTCAATTAAGTAGTTTTGAAAAGCAATATAACTTTACTTATTCAGGTATGTTAAAAGCATTAAAATATTGGTATGAAGTAAAAAAACATCCTGTTGATAAAACAAAAGGTTTAGGTATTATTCCTTATGTTTATAAACAAGCTTATGATTATTATTATAGCCTATGGTTAGCAGAAGAACAAAATAAAACAAAAAATTTAGACGATTATATTCCACAAGATATTGTAGTGGTAATACCGTCTCCTCAAAGAGAAATTGAGAAGCGCAAACGATTTACTTTTTTAGATAGTGAGGAAGATGATAATGCCAAGTAAATATGTTGATACTACAAGTATTGTCCAAGTAATTGGGTGCGTATATAAAACTCCTCAACTCTTGGACTATGAAGATAAATATAGTATAAATGACGATGATTTTCCCGATCAGTTTCATAAAATAATTTTTGGTAGTATTTATAAACTACATGAATTAGGTGCGGAAACAATCAATCTTGATAATATTTTAGATTTTTTATCTTCGCGGCCTAAAAGTGAAGGTATTTTTCTTAAACAAAAAGGTGAAGAATGGCTAGCTAAAGCAGTAGAAGTTGCTCAAGTAGCATCATTTGATTATTATTATAACCGAATGAAAAAAATGACTTTACTGCGGTCATTAGATAATTATGGGTTTGACGTATCAGATATATACGATCCTGATAATATTATTGATCTTAAAAAGAAGCAGTTACAAGAAGAACAATTAGATAATACTTCTTTGGAACAAATTGCCCAAAAGGTACAAGATAAATTAGATCAAATCAAATTAAGTTATGTAGACGATTCATGGGGCGAAGCAACACAAGCTGGCGAGGGTATTGAAGCATTAATCGAAGATTTAGAGAAAAATCCAGAAGTTGGAGTTCCTCTATATGGGCCATTAATTAATACTGTTACAAGGGGAGCGCGATTAAAGAAATTTTATTTACGATCAGCTCCTACCGGTATTGGTAAAACTCGTGGTATGATTGCTGATGCTTGCTATATTGCCTGTAATAGACTTTATGATGATGTATTCGGATGGATTAAGAATGGTACTTGTGAACCTACCTTATATATAACTACAGAGCAAGAAATTGGTGAAGTGCAAACAATGATGCTCGCTTTTCTTTCTAACGTAAATGAAGATCATATCCTTAATGGAAAATATGAAGGCGACGAGAAAGAACGAGTATATGAAGCTGCTCAGATTTTAAAAAATAGTCCGCTTTATGTAGAAGTGTTGCCCGACTTCTCTCTGCAAGATGTAGAGAATAAAATTAAAAAGAATATTCGTGACCATGATGTAAAATATATCTGTCATGACTATATCCATACAAGTCTTAAAATTCTTGAAGAAATTTCTCGACGATCGGGCGGAGTTAAATTAAGAGAAGATAGTGTCTTATTTATGTTATCTATCCGGTTAAAAGATATATGCAATAAATATGGAGTTTTTATTATGTCAGCAACTCAATTGAACGCCGATTATATTCAATCTGAAACCCCTGACCAAAATCTTTTGCGTGGCGCTAAAAGCATTGCCGATAAGATTGACGTAGGTATGATTTTATTGCCGGCAACACAGGACGATATTGAAGGTCTACAAAGAATTTTAGTAAATAACGCTTTTGAACGACCTGATTTAAAATTATCAATATATAAAAATCGTCGAGGTAAATATAAAGGAATTTACTTATGGTGTAAAGCAGATTTAGGCACATGTCGCATTAAGCCTATGTTCGCAACAACTTATGCATATGAAATTGTCCAAATAGATAATTTAAAAATAATGACAACAGAACCAAGTGCATTTGAAAATTAAAAGGAGAAAATATTATGAAGAAAACTTTAACTAACAGATCTAATTCTTATTATCGTGATGTTGAATATAAAATGTCTAAATTAATGGCTAGTGAGTTACTAAAGACTCGCAAGGGTGCTGAGCAAAATATGCGACCGCAAGAGTTTCTTTGTCAAATTGTTAATGAGCAATTTGGTATCAAAGGGAATTGTGTAAAAGTCGTGATTGAATGAATTCTTATGATAAGAAACAAATTCGAGAACAAATTTCTACGGAAATTGTTTTTGACTTCTTATTAAATGTAGGTGCCGATCCGGAGTATACAAGTTATGGTATATTAGCGCAAACAATATGCCATAACCCTCCCGGAGAAGGGAGCCGCAAACTTTATTATTATGAAAATACCGGTTTGTTTAAATGTTACACAAACTGCGGAAGTTTCGATATTTTTGAATTAATAATTAAAGTTGCTAAAATACAATGGAATAGAGAGTATGATCTTAATGATGCCATTAGATATATCGCAATTAAGTATGGAATTACAGCCGATATATTACCAGATGGTGAAGATATTCTAATTGATGCGGAAGTTTTCAACAATTACAATCGAATTAAAACTCTTGATATTAAAGATTATCATGCAGAATTAAAAGAATATGATACTTCTATTTTAGATAGATTAAATTATAATGTGGAATTGCTTCCTTGGCTAAATGAAGGTATATCTCAAGAAATTATTGATAAAAATAGAATTGGATATTTCCCCGCGGCAGCTCAAATTACAATCCCACATTATGATATAAATGGAAGATTTATAGGATTACGTGGACGAGCCTTATGCCAACCAGATATTGATATGTATGGGAAATATCGTCCAATTGTTATAAATAAACAATTATATAATCATCCTCTTGGTATGAATTTATATAATTTAAATAATAGCAAAGATAATATAAATATAGCGCATCAAACAATTGTATTTGAAGGAGAAAAGAGTGCGCTTAAATTTCAAACTTTTTTTGGTATTGATAATGATATTAGTGTAGCTTGTTGCGGTTCTAATTTATCAGCTTATCAAGTGCAATTATTAATTGATTGCGGAGCAAAAGAAATAATAGTAGCTTTTGATCGACAGTTTCAAGCAATTGATGATGATGAATTTCAACATTTAACTGCAAATTTAACAAAAATACATGAAAAATATAAAAATTATGTAAATATATCATTTGTATTTGATAAAAATATGATAACAGGTTATAAAGATGCTCCAATTGATTGTGGCAAAGAAATTTTTGAACAATTATTACAAGAGAGAGTAATTTTATAAGTTAAAAGAAAGGATATAAAAATAATGACTAAATTTGAAGCAGCTGTAAATAGTTATATTCAACTTTATATTACTTATGAAAATATTGAAAAAGCATTATATGGGCAGAGTGTCAATGAAGGAAAAACTGAAGAAAATTTACAGTAGATAGAAGAATATCTGCTAGGTGAATTTTTAGGAGACGTTTTTAGTTTTGATTCAGTATTTAATGAGTCATTAGATTATATATATGACTGTATTATCAATCATCGCCCTTTTTCAGAAAATGAATTAAATACAATTGTTGCTCAAGCCCTTGATGAAGAGGCTCAAGATGCGCTACGGGGTGAAAAGTAATTGGAATATAAAGTAATCGCTGAACGAAGACCTAATACAACTTTACTTGAATAGATATTATATAATAGAGGTTTTACAAATCAAGAAGATATTTTACATTATTTAAATGTCGATGAAACAGATGTGCTTAACCCTCTGTTATTAGATAATATGCGAACTGGTGCATAGATGCTTATAAAGCATATTGCAGCTAATGATAATGCTTATGTAATTGTTGATGCAGATTGTGATGGATATACAAGTTCAGCAATTTTATTAAATTATCTTAATAGATTATTCCCTGCGTGGGTTCAAGGCCATGTATCATATTTTATGCATAATGGCAAACAGCATGGGCTTGGTGATGTAGATATGGATTAGTTAATTCAAGAAGGGTTTAAACTAATTATATGTCCTGATAGTGCCAGCAATGATTATGATGAACATCAATATTTGGCCAATCATAATATAGATGTATTAGTTTTAGATCACCATGAGGCTGAGTATGTATCTACATATGCCTGTGTAATCAATAATCAGTTATGTGATTATCCTACAAAGTCTTTATGTGGCGCAGGCATCGTTTATAAATTTTGTTGCTATATTGATTCTTTAATGAGCACAAATTATGCGATTGAATTTGAAGATTTGACTGCTCTTGGTCTAATTGGCGACATGATGGATTTAAGGGATTTTGAAACTCACTATTTAGTCAAAGATGGTTTAGCTCGTATTCAAAACCCATTTTTAAAAGAAATGGTAAAACGACAAGAATATAAGTTAGATAATAATTTAACTCCAGTTGCATTTGCTTTCTATATTGTACCATATATTAATGCAATGACTCGGTCTGGAACCTTAGAAGAAAAATATTTAACTTTTGAAGCCATGCTTGAATGGCGTAGCGATGAATTGATCCCCTCAACCAAAAGAGGGTATAAAGGCACTTTTGAAACAAGAGTTGAATAGGCCGGACGAACTTGCTTTAATGTAAAGAGTAGACAAAAGAAAAATCAAGATAAAAGTTTAGAAAATATAGAAAATATAATTGCAGAAAAAGATTTATTAAAGAACCAAATTCTTGTAGTGCCAACAGAACAAGCTGAGGTCGATAAAAACCTTGCGGGGCTTATTGCTAATCAGCTAGCCTCTAAATATCAAAGACCCGCATTAGTCTTGCGTAAAATCTATCATGAAGAAATGATTACTGCGAATGATGAATCTTGGGTAGAGACATATATTACTTATGAAGGTTCTGGCCGTAATTATGGAAAATCTAGATTAGATAATTTGCGGCAGTTTTGTTTAGATACTAATCTTGTTGATTATGCGCAAGGCCATGCTTCTGCGTTCGGTATAGGAATTAGTGAAAGCAATTTAGAACCTTTTATTGAAAAAACAAATGAATTATTAAAAGATTTTGATACTACTCCTTGTTATTTTGTTGATTTAGAAGTTAGTGCTGATCAATTAACAGATAACGATGTATTTGCTATCGGTTCTAATAATGATATTTGGGGCCAAAACCTGGATGAACCATTGATTGCTATTACTGATATTAAATTAAGTGCTGATGATATTCATTATTTAGGAGCTAAAGGGAATACTCTAAAACTTACATTCCCAGGACGTAAAACATCAATGATTAAATTTAATGTGCATGATGATATGCGGGCCGCATTAGATCCAAAAGATGGAACAATTACTATTACGGCTATTGGTAAATGTTCATTAAATCATTATAATGGTTTTACTACCCCTCAAATATTATTAGAAGATTTTGAAAT
>AUXO014462135.1_pt1 | contig 12699 bp, 2 predicted proteins | sample 768731 | NCBI WGS metagenome assembly AUXO01 (sample SAMN02715735, study PRJNA202380) | gut metagenome | biome: sheep rumen | host: Ovis aries | place: New Zealand: Palmerston North | reverse complement strand
CAGCCTACCACACTCATACTCACTGTCAAGCGGCTTTTGCGGCATAAAAGCTCACTTGTGCTAAGCGTGAAGAATGGATATTCCCTGATCTGAAACTGATGCGGTTTTCATCCGGCGAAGTGCGGTTCTGCGTCCGTGTCGGTGCGTTTTTCATTCCGGCATATACACTAAAGGAAAAAATGGCTGATTGAGTATAATCTGGTATATGTGCAGATATTAGATTTTTAGACTGAAAACAATACATATACCGGATTTACGATAATTACTTAATTGAATCAAAATGATAATGAATTAGCTATTTAGGTCAAATGAAGAAGCATATTCCTTTTTTTGTAAAAACAAAAAGCAAATTGTGCTGAAAAATAATAAAATGAAAATCAAGGCGAATACAAAGTAAAAGAATATTCTATTTTTATGAAGGAGAAAAAAATGAATAGATTATCATTCGGGCAAAAAGATATATGGTACTATCAGAGAATCAATAAAGAAAGTTTTGCATATAATGTTCCAATGGCTTATTTAATCAGTGGAGAAGTTATTGTTGATGAATTAATTAAAGCTATTAATATAGTTATAAAAAAGCATCCGATATTGAAGACAAAGTTCTTTAGATACAATGATGAAGTTGTTCAGGAAATTGATTCAAATATAAATCTTTTTGCAGAGAAAGAATACATCGATAGACCGTATGATGATAGTGAGAAAATTGCAATCATAGAAGAAAGCAGAAGAGTCTTCGCCTTGGAGGAAGGAGCTATAGCACGCTTTAAGGTTAAAATATATAATGATAATACTAAGATTTTATATATTAATATACATCATATAGTTTTTGATGGAATGTCTATTCCTGTGGTGTTACATGAAATAAAAGAGTATTATAAAAAAATCCTAAATAATGAGGAATATTCGGTTAAAGAAGAGAATCTGTTTTACAAATATTTGGAAAACGAAAAAAATATTATAGAGAATGACAAGATAGCATTTGAATATTGGAGTAATGAAATTGAAAAACTCGAAAAAGTTATAAAAAAAGATAAAAGAAAAAGCATAGATAACTATTCCTATAAAAGGGGCGTTATTTCATATGAAGTATGTGGAACGATGAAAGAAGCAGTTGATAGAAATACAGAAAAATATAAAATATCCAATTATGTTTTTTATTTAGGAATATATGTATTGCTGATGTCACAGTGTAAAAAAGAAAGCCAAATTATAGTGAATTTCCCATTTATGAATAGGCTTGATTATAAATATGTTGATGTAGTAGGGCATTTTATTAACATGGTTCCGATTATAATTGATGTTGATCATTCTATGATATGGAGTGATTATATAAATAAAATCAAAGAAAAGGTCTTTGAAGTATTAAAATATGCATACTATCCGGTTCAACAAATTTTGAAGTCTCATAAAATCGAATTTGATAATGATACAGTTATGTATTATCAGAATTGGACAGGTACACTTGAACATATCAATGAAGAAGGAGATATAAAGTTTATTCACCTTCCTGAAGTATTTCAAGAAGGTGAATTCGACAAGGTTTTTGAAATAATAGAACATAAACAAAAAAATATTATAAAGATTCGATTTAATGAAAATGTTTATAGCCAACAAAGCGAAGAACTTTTAGCAGAAAAGTATATTAATTTAATAGAAAATGTTGTTAATTGTCCTGAAAAATCACTTAGTGAAATACTGGACAATGATATTAAGATGGTCATAGAAAGGATAAATGATACGTATTCACCATATGATTATGATTTAAGAATCTGTGATTATATATATATAAAGGCTAATCAAAATAAAGACAAAATAGCTATAATATGTGAGAATAAAAAAATAACCTATGGAGAACTTATTGAAAAATCAGACAAAGTAGTATCAAACCTCATAAAAAGAGGTGTTAAATCTGGAGATAAAATAGGTGTATTAATGCCCCGATCAATTGATTTAGTTGTTTTTTTGATTGCTATAATGAAAGCAGATGCAATATATATACCAATTGATGAAATGTATCCAGTTGAAAGAATAAAATATATGATAGATAATTCAAATATGAATTATCTGATTTCAGCTTCTTCAGAGAGGCAGAATTCGATGTTTTTAAATGACACTGTTGTCTTATTATCTCCCGACGAAATAATTAATTATACTGAAGATAATACACTGAAAACTAACCACAAAAATGAAATTGCATATATCTTATACACATCAGGATCTACCGGCAATCCGAAAGGAGTACAGATTTATCATAAATCTTTGTCGAATGCATTGAGAGCATTTTCTGTGAAACCGGGATTTTCAGAAAATGACATTTTGTATTCCGTTACTACAATATGTTTTGATATTGCTGAACTTGAGATTTTTTTGCCATTGATTAATGGTGGCACACTTGAATTGGCAACTCAAAAAAATATAAGTAATATCAATCTCTTAAGAGACGCAATAAGGAAAAGTGATGCTAATGTATTGCAAGCAACACCGGCATTTTTTAAATCACTCGGCGCAGATGTTTTTGTCAATAAGAAGATGAGGATTCTGTGTGGAGGAGAAGCAATGGGGCATGAGTTAGCTTCTATGTTGTTGAATGCTGGCGTTGAATTATGGAATATGTATGGCCCAACTGAAACGACAATCTGGTCAAGTGTATTTAAAGTTACTGATGCTGAGAAAATACAAATTGGATTACCTATTGCAAATACAAGATTTTATATTCTAAATGATGAGTACAAAAACGTATCATTTGATGAAGAAGGAGAATTATTCATAGCCGGAGACTGTGTGTCTAAAGGCTACTATGATAACGAAGAATTAAATCGAAAAAAATTTATTAAAGGTATATGCGGTGAAGAAAGGGCATATGCAACAGGGGATGTTGTAAAAATCAATAGAGAGGGAGAAATTATATTCTGTGGAAGAAAAGATACACAAGTGAAAATAAGGGGCTATAGAATAGAACTTGGCGAAATTGAAAGACGATTAGAAGAGTTGAATGAAATAGACACAGCAATAGTTGTAATAAGAAATGGTTCCTTGGAAAATAAAATGATAACAGCGTTTTTAAAGGTTAATAATGACATTGAAGATATAGAAATTAGTGGAAAAATAGAAAAATGGCTTCCGAGATATATGATTCCGGTAAAGTACATTAGAGTTTCAGATTTCCCCAAAACGCTAAATCAGAAATATGATAGGCGAGTACTTGAGATTATGGATATTGATGATATTATAGATAAGTATTCTGTAATCAAAGAGAAAAATAATAATTTAGGAAATGACATTTTGAAGACTAGCATACAGAATTATATAGAAAAAGCCATTAATCATAAAACGACGGTAGACTGTAGTTTGAATATCGCTGAGTATGGCTATGATTCAATAATGTTTACTGATCTGGCTGATTATATAAACTCAATAAGCAATTGCAATATTGATCCTACTTTTTTTTATAAATTCAATACTATAGATACAATAGTTGACGAATTGAACAAAAACAGTGAGTCTAATGAGAATTATACTGATTTGGAGATATCAGAGAAAGAATATAACGATGATATTGCTATTGTGGGAATGTCGGGAAGGTTTCCACAGTCAGATAATCTTTCGGAGTTTTGGGATAATTTGAAGGAAGGACGAGATCTAATAAGTGAAATACCAACGGATAGATGGAATTGGGAGGAAATATATGACGATTCTAATTCAAGATTTGGTGGATTCATAAATGATATAAAATATTTTGATGCGGCATTTTTTGGAATATCGCCACGTGAAGCTAAATTGATGGATCCACAACAGAAACTCATTCTTCAGTCGATATGGGAGACGATTGAGGATTCCGGACATAAAATGAGTGAGCTTAAAGGGTCTGATATGGGAGTATTCATAGGTACGACCGGAGCAGATTATATGGGATTATCCCAAAAAATAGATGGATATACTTTAACTGGTATGGCAAAATGCATAATTGCAAACCGAGTATCATATCTGTTCGATTGGCATGGACCGAGTGAACCGATAGATACAGCATGTTCTAGTTCGCTTGTTGCTTTACATAAAGCCGTACAAGCAATAAAAAACAATGATTGTTCACAAGCAATTGTTGGAGGAGTAAATGTTATTCTAAGTCCATTTACCACTATAATTTCAAATAAACTTGGAATGCTTAATCCAAATGGAAAATGTATGGCATTTGATGAGAGTGCAAATGGATACGTCAGAAGCGAAGGCGTTGGAAGTGTATATCTAAAGAAATTGAATGATGCTGTTCGTGATCATGATCATATATATGCAATCATAAAAGGATCAGCAGTTAATCATGGAGGAAAAGCTACTTCTTTGACAGCTCCAAATGAAAAAGCACAAAGCGATTTAATTGTAAAGGCTATTAAAAGATCGGGTGTAGATGCAGGAGAAATAAGCTATATTGAAACTCATGGAACAGGTACACCATTAGGTGATCCAATAGAGATTAACGGAATAAAAGGCGCTTTTTCACAGTTATCAAATCAAAGCAAAGGATTTTCAAAATGCTATCTTGGATCAGTAAAGAGTAACGTAGGGCATCTTGAGGCAGCTGCAGGCATAGTATCTCTAATAAAAGTTCTTCTTGCAATAAATAACAAACTATTACCGGGCAATATTAATCTAACAAACATTAATAAGTATATTAATTTGAATAATTCACATTTAGAATTGTTGAGAAATAACATTCAATGGGAGCCAAAAGATATTTATGGAAACAATATCAAGCGTATTGCAGGGATTAGTTCTTTTGGGTTTGGAGGTGTAAATGCTCATGTGATACTGGAAGAATACACAGACAACACAAATCATAATGGTTCTCGTGATGATGAGTATCAGATAATAGTATCAGCTCGGGGCATACAGAATTTAAAAGAATATGAGAAAAACTTGGCAGATTATATTGAAGGACATCCGAATGTCAAAATATGTGATATTGCATATACTTTAGAATATGGACGAGAGAATTTTGAGTATTCTGAGTGTTTTAAAGTCTCAAATACTGTGGAGTTGATTCGAATGCTCAGAACTGCTTCAGAAAGAAATTATATTGAAGAAGCAGGGGAATATTATTCAAATGACGAATTGGAAGGAAATCGAATCTCATTACCAACATACGCATTCAGTAAAACAGAATTCTGGTTTAAAGAAAAATGTTTTTATAAATATAATGCTTTTATAGAAGATCATATTGTTCGTGGTAATGCAATTGTTCCTGCTGCAGTCCAAATTGAAAATTCCTTGAATCAGGTTTCAGTCACATGTGGAGGAAGAAATAATATTATACGAGATATTTCATTTTATAAGAATATATTTTATAATAATGCTAATGAGATTATGTTCTCTTTGGATACTGCCAAAAAAGAGATAACGTACAAAGATTCTAATACAGTATATTCTCAAATGACAATAGAGGAAAATAAGTCCGTAGAATCTACAGAAACAATATTAACGGAGGAATTAAAAAAAGGACTTTTATTTTATAAAAATACTGAAGAATGTTATGAGCTATTTGGTAAATATGGATTTGACTATAAAGAAAGCCTTAATGTAATAGATGAAATATGGTTTGATTCAAAAACTGCAATATCATACATAAGCATTCCCCAAAAATATTGGACTGAAAAATTTATTCTTCATCCTGCAATTATTGATGGTGCATTTCAGACAATATTGGTTTTATTGGAAGACAAAAACAATATTCATAAAAATAATTATTATCCGTATTATATTGAAAAAATACAACAATATATGCCTTTACAAGAAAAATGTATTGTATATGCAAAAGAAATAAAATCAAATGAAGCAATAAAAAAATATGATATATATATATTAAATCATAAAGGCATACTTCTTGTTGAAATAAAAGGATACGTCATAAAGAAAGCGGTTGAAAAAGAAATTATATATTTGTCTGAAAAAATAAAAGAAACCAAACGGTCGTATAGGAAAACAATGGATCACGATACAGAAGTCTTAATTATTGACGACAATTATGATGATGATAAAATAAATTATGCTTTGAAGACAGGAATATATAATGTTGTATTATGTTTTAGAAAAGGGTGTGATTTGAAGAATATATTTACTATTTTAAAGAGTTTTAGTATGGTTAAGAATGAAATGCGAATATTTATTCTTTATTGTAAAAAAACAGTCACAGAAATAGAGAGAGTATATTTTATGGCATTGAAAGGAATGATAAGAACTTTAAGAATAGAGAATCCATTAATCAAAGCATCAATTATTGAATTGAATGAAGTCATAGGTTCGACAGATGAAGTGAAAGAACTTGTTTTGGAAGAATTATCATATGAATATAGTGATGTTGTTTTTTATGAAGAAAATCAACGCAAAACATTTGATTTTGTAGAAATAAAAGAGCAGGATTATAAAAAAATGGAAATTAATAAAGGCGATGTTGTATTTATTGCTGGGTATGGAAAGCTGGCGTATTTAACAGCTGAATATCTTCAAACAAAATATAGTGCCAAAGTAATTCTTTCCGGAAGACACGATTATGAAGAAGAACAACAAAGCGAATTTCAAAAAAAAGGACTGAGATATTATAAATCTGATATTACTAACTATGAATCACTTAAGAATGTTATAAGCAATATTATTGAAGAATATGGAAAAATAGATGTTGTGATAAACTGTGCGGGGATCATAGAAGATAGTTTTATACTTAATAAAAAATGGGATTCTTTTGAACGCGTACTGGCACCAAAAGTAACTGGAACTATTAATTTGGATAAGGTACTGGAAAAAATCAAACTGAAGTATTTCATTGTATATGGTTCTATTTCAGGTGTTGTTGGTAATATAGGACAGGTTGATTATTCATATGCTAATAGTTTTATAGATTACTTTGTAAGATACCGTAATTTACTTTCAAAAGAAGGAAGAAGAAGTGGAAAGGCGATTGCAATGAATTTTAGTTATTGGCAAAACGGAGGAATGGAAGTGGATAAGCAAATTCAAAAAAGGATTTTTAATACGTGGGGAATAGAGGCGATAGATAATCAAACAGGAATGCAAATGTTTGATTGGATTTTGAGAAATTCTATTGAATCAGCAATCCCTTTATACGGAAATGTAAAGAAGATTAGGAATACATTTTTAAAACAATATAATAAGGATGGAGAGTTAAAATGAAAAATAGTAATATCAACGCTTTTATAAAAAATTACCTTGTTGAATTAATTAGCATGGTTACTGAAACACCTAAGGAACAAATGTCAGATACAGGTGCATTTACTGATTACGGTGTGGATTCAGTTGCAATAATGGATTTAAATAAGGAACTGGAATCGAAGTTTTCGAACTTACCTAAAACATTGTTTTTTGAATATAATAACATTGAAGAATTGGCGAAATTTTTGTGCAATAAATACAAAAATGCTATAGAGGACATGCTTTCAACATATGATTTAGGAATTGGAGAAGAGAAAGTATCGGTAGATTATGAAAGCAATAACGGAGAAAAAGATATATATATCAATGAAAAAGAGGAATTCATAGACACGCCAGTAGTTTTGGAAAATGAAATTAATATTGAAGTACAAAATAGTACTGAAGAATATGCTTCCACTGAGAACAAATTGAATAATGGGAAAAAAGAAGATAAGCATGATAAACAATTTGCTTCAAGAGATATTGCAATTATTGGTGTAAGTGGTATTTTCCCTATGGCAGATGATATTTATGGCTTTTGGGAAAACTTAAAAAATGGCAAAGACTGCATAACAGAGATTCCTCCGCAAAGATGGGATTATAGGAAATATTATGATTCGGAGAAATATGTCAGAGGAAAAACATATTCGAAATGGGGAAGTTTCATTGATAATATAGATAAATTTGATCCGTTGTTTTTTGGAATGTCACCGCTTGAAGCACAGATGATTGATCCACAAGAGAGACTTTTTTTACAAACGGTTTGGCATACTCTTGAAGACGCTGGTTATACCAGAAAGAGTCTTGAAAAAGATATTGTTGGTGTATATGTTGGAGTTATGTGGGGGCAGTATCAGTTATATGGAGCAGAGCCATTGGAGGATGGCACTGTATTAGCTCCTGCATCGTCATATGCATCAATTGCAAATCGCGTTTCCTATTTTTATAATTTTACTGGTCCCAGTATTGCATTGGATACAATGTGTTCATCATCATTGACTGCAATTCATCTGGCATGTAACAGCATATTAAGTGATGAAGTTGATCTTGCAATTGCAGGAGGCGTCAATCTAACGCTTCATCCAAATAAATATATATTTTTAAGTCAAACAAAATTTGCATCAACAGATGGCCGTTGTCGGAGCTTTGGCGATGGCGGTGATGGCTATGTTCCAGGGGAAGGTGTAGGAGCAATAATTTTAAAACCGTTGGAAAAAGCGATTAGGGATAATGACAATATATACGCCATTATAAAAGGTACTAGTATCAATCATGGCGGAAAAGGAAATGGCTATACAGTTCCAAATATAAAACAACAAGCACGTGTTATTTCTTCTGTTTATAATAAAACGGGTATTGATCCGTCAACTGTGAATTACATCGAGGCACATGGAACAGGAACAGCTTTAGGTGATCCGATAGAAATTTCCAGTTTATGTAAGATTTTTGAAAAAAAAGATTATGCAGATCGTTATTGCAGTATCGGTTCGGTAAAATCAAATATCGGACACTGTGAGTCCGCTGCTGGAATCATGGGTGTGATAAAAATCTTATTACAAATTAAAAATAAAATGCTCGTTCCATCTATACACTCTGATGTTTTGAATCGAAATATTGATTTCGAAAAAACACCTTTTAAAGTTCAAAGAACAAATGAATATTGGAATCAAATCGAAGAAACAAAAAATGGAATAAAGAAAAAATTACCTCGAAGAGCAGCTATAAATTCCTTTGGAGCCGGAGGGGCAAATGCACATATTCTTTTTGAAGAATATGTGTCGGAGCAAGCTTCAGTTGAAAATACAACTGATTATAATATTATCGTTTTTTCAGGTAAGGATAATGAACGGCTTAAAGAAAATGTCAAAGCGATAAAGGATTTTCTTGTAAAGTATGTTTTAGGGCGAAAGGCTGCGCAGTTAACTCGAAATTCTGTTTTAGGTTTGATTGGTGAAAAAAACGGAATTGAAATTAGTAGTATAGATGAAAATGCTCGTCTCTCAGAGTATATAAATACACCGTTTGAATTTTCTGAATTTATAGAGGCAATCAATAGTAGAATAACCGATAGTATAGGATTAAACTCTATAAAACCAGATTATAAAATTAGTGATATAATTGAAATAGTACATGAAGGCTTGGGTTATACAGTAACCGAGGAACATGAAACAGAAAAGAATGAGTATATTAACATAAATAATATTGCAAAAACGCTGCAACTTGGTCGAGAGGAAATGGCGGAACGCTTGGCGATAGTAACCAGTTCTGTTTCTGATCTTGTCAATAAAATAGAGTCTTTTTTGGCTGGAAAAAAGACTGAGGGTGTGTTTGAGGGGGCAGCGAGAGAGGCTTCTTTTTTGAATAGTATTTTTGATGATGATGGACAAACATTTTTAATAGAAATGTTTGAAAAAAAGAAGTATAACGAAATAGCTATGCTTTGGTGCAGAGGCGTAATAATTCCATGGGAAAAATTATATCGCTTTACTAATATCCGTAAAGTTTCTCTTCCTGGATATCGTTTCAGAAAAGATGAATGCTGGCTTCCAGATGAATTGGTAAATCGAAAGCCAACCAGTAATATGTCTGAAAAAAAGGGACTCAAAGTATACGGGAATTATACATATATTCCAAAGTGGAAAAAAATTAAAGAATCTGATATACCCAATGAATCGCCTGTAAATAATATACTCGTTTTATATAATCATGAAAACGAGATTAAGGTATTTAGAAAAAATTTCTATGACATTTTTAAGGATTCAAATGTTATCATAAGAAAAATAGATAAGGATGATAATTTAAATGTTAGTAATGAAATTGAATATGACGAAGTTCTTATACTATTCTTTAAACAAAATCTTATTGACGAAAAAAGTGATTTTGATATAATAAAAACATACACAATCAGTACGCTTTTTAAGATTATAAAATATTTTCAAAATAATGATATTTTGAAAACAATAAAAAATATGTCAATTATTACAAATGGATTAAAAACAAAGGTTGTTAGCGGTAAATCGGCCGCTTTTGTTGCAGCAATTAATGGTTTTATGAAGTCATATGCAAGGGAATATAGAAAAATTCAAATGAAATTAGTTTCATTTGAAGAATATGCTGAGAATAAAAAAGAAAACTGGAAGACAATACTTTCTTTACCTGTCAAGAATGGTGCTTTGTCAACATATTCGATAAGTAATTTATCAATTGAAACGATGAAGTTTGATAAATACGAATTGATTGATGATTATAGTAGTATAATTAAGGAAAATGGAGTATATGTTCTCCTCGGAGGAAATGGAAATGTTGGCAGAAAACTCAGTGAATACCTTGCCGAAAAATATCATGCGAATATAATTGTAACCGGAAGAAGGAAGGCAGATGATCAAATTAGTACATTTAAGGATAATATTATTAAATCTGGTGGAAGCTATCAATATATAGCGTCAGATCTTTCAAAAGAAGAGGATGTGCGTGAACTATTTGATGGAATCCTAAAAATACATTCAAAAATTGATGGAATATTTAATTTAGCAATGGCATTTCATTATTCTGCAATATCCGATTTGACGGAAGAGCTTTTTGAAATGGATCTTTCTGCAAAGGTGAAAGGTACCTATATCCTTGATAAAGTCCTTAGTAACAAAAAAATAAACGAAAGAATTGGATTTGTTTTGTTCTTTTCTTCTGGTGAGTCTTTTACAGGCAGCAACGGCTGGAGTATGTATTCTCTTGGGTGTGCATTTATTGATTGTTACGCAGAATATATGAAATTAGTACATGGAATTAATACACGAGTGATAAATTGGGGATTTTTTGATAAGGAAGGCGACAATAACATTGAACTATTAAAGAAAAAAGGAATTCATCCGTTTAGTAAAGAAACTGCGATGGGTTTAATGGAAAGAATACTTTCTTCTGGGGATAATAACATTTTGGCCTTGGATGTTGATGAAATTGTATTGCAAAAAATGGGAATAAGGGATAATGAAGATGATTTTATTGAAGTACGTCAAAATAATATTGAATCCAGTAATTATGAGGATAATACTTTAAACGAAAAGGTTAATTTAAATGTTGAAGATATAAAAGTCTATGTAAAGAAGACATTGGGAAAGACTTTAAATATCGAAATCGACAGACTGGAAGATCGGACAGATATTACAGAATATGGTGTAGACTCATTAATTGTTGCAGATATACATAAAGAATTTGAAAAAGATCTTGGTAAGCTTACAGTAACAATGCTAACAGATAATCCAACAATTGAAAAAATATCAGAATACTTATTTAATAATAAGATAAATGAAGTATACAATTTATTAAAAACAGATAAAAAAAATGCATTTTGTATTATCAATGAAATCAAAAACGAAAATATTAGAGACTATTTTGTAGAATATGGTGTAAAGTATAAGAATAAAAATTTAAAAGAACTTCTTGAAAAAGCTGTATTAAAAAACAATTACTCAAAATCATCAGACATATTGAGTCACATGATTTTTAAAACACAATACGAGAGTGAATTAGAAGTATTTAGCATTGGTAATGGAAGACCCATTCTATTTATCCCAGCTATCGGATTAACTGTTGCAACATGGGTAAATCAAATTCTTGAAATGAGAAAAGAATACCAGGTGATTATTATACATTATCCTGGATATGGATTAAGCACAGTAGGTGATAGAATTGACAATGATGCATTGATTTCAGCGTTTGCGTATATTTTAGATGAATTGAAGATAGATAAAATAGATATCGTTACATCATGTTTTGGAGGCATTGCGGGACAGTACTTTGCAGCTAAATATCCTCATCGTGTTCGTTCACTAATCCTTTGCGGAGCGTTTTATAAGAATTTTGGACTTCCAAATATTTCGTTACAAGATATACCAATAGAAAAAATGAGTGAAGCAACACAAATGGTTGCGCAGGGAATTTTGAATGACTTCAAAAAGATTTCTGATAATAACCCCGAAAAGAAAAAAGTATACAATGAAGCATCCAGTTATTTGATCAATGCGCAATGTGTTAATCCTCTTGTTGTAATGCGATATATATCACAAATTCTTACTGTAAATACTAGTGGTATTTTTAAATCCATTACTTCACCGACACTGTGCTTGGCAGGTTCAGAAGATACGATTGTAGACATTGATTCAACAAAGTATATTGCTCAAAATGTAGTAAATGGTAAATATAAAGAAATTGAAGGAGCCGGACATTATCCATATCTTACGCATATAGACGAATTCAATAATATAATTACAGATTTTTTGATGGATAACTAATCTCTAATGATATCATCCATTGTCAACAAACTGAGCTTGTATATACCGGAATGAAAACCATAACGACACGGACGCGGAACTGCACCTTGCCAGACCTAGAACCGCAATTCGTCGGATGAAGACCTCATCGGTTTTAGATCAGGGACTATCCACTCTTCATGCCCAGCAAAAGTGAGTTTTTATGACGCAAATGCCGCTTGACAGTGAGTAT
>AUXO013533322.1_pt1 | contig 12699 bp, 15 predicted proteins | sample 768731 | NCBI WGS metagenome assembly AUXO01 (sample SAMN02715735, study PRJNA202380) | gut metagenome | biome: sheep rumen | host: Ovis aries | place: New Zealand: Palmerston North | reverse complement strand
TTTTCAGCTAAATCATTTATTCTTTTCTTTCTAACTGATAAAGGTACTTTATATATATCAGCTATAAAATTAATATATTCATATCCAGTTAATCTTAAAAACATATCAGGACTATCAGCTATATATCCAATTATTTGTTTAGCATCTAAAGCATCTTCTACAATATCCATACCATTAATAGTAATAGTACCAGAATCAGGTCTTAATATACCTGTCATCATTTTAATTAAAGTAGTTTTACCAGCTCCATTTAATCCAATAAAACCAACTATCTCACCAGACTTAATATTTAGAGATAAATTATCTATAGCTTTAATACTATTATTATAAGTCTTACTAACATTAGAAATCTTTATCATATTGCACCCCTATTTATTATTGTGATAATTCATCTCTTCACAACTATATACTTTACTATTCATTTTATAAGTACCTTTAGTTCCTTCTTTATTAGTAACTAAAGTAAATATATATCTAGTTTTATAGCCATCATTTAATCTAGCAATCATAGTCATCTTATAAGTATAAGTATTATCACCAATTTCCTCTAAAGAAATACTATAAGTACCGCTTTCATAAGTATCAGGTTTATTATAATACTGAGTAGCATAAGATTTATCTTCATTAAAGTCATATTGGAAATAAGTACTAGAATCATTTGATAAATTACCATCATCTAAAGATGATCCACATACCCATGTCTTTCCACTAATATAATTAGGATTATTAGTTAAACTATACTTACTAGCAGAAACTCCATCGTTTTTATTAATTTCATAATCAACAGTTTCACTCTTTCTACTCTTATAATATTTATATCCAAATAAACATAAAACTATTATCAAAACTATTAGAGCAATAAAAAATACTATTTTAAAAGGAACAATACTTATATTAAGTTTCTTTTTTTCTTTATAATCATCTTCATCTTCATCATATGAACTATTATTATTCATAGTATTCTTACTACTAGAATCAGTAAAACTAACTAATTCATTAATAGATAAATTATCAATACCACTATCATTATTACTAGTAGATATAGAAGCATTATTAAAATTATTATTATAATTATTAATACTATTATCACTATAATCAGTATTCATATTATGATTAGTCTTAGTATCATTTATATTTTTGAAACTACTATAATCAGGAACAATATTTTCCTCTACTAACTCTTTTTTCTTTTTCTTATCATCTTTTTTATATGAATTTAGTAGATCATCTAACTCTTTATTATAAGCAGAATCATTCTCACTATCATCCACATAATCATCTTCATCATCAGAAGTATTAATGTCATCATATAAATCATTAACAGAAGAGCCTACAACAAAACCGCAGTTAAGACATATCTTATCATTTTCACTTAAATCTGCACCGCATTTCTTACACTTCATAAAACACCCTCCTATATCCTTTTGCAAATATATACAAAACTATTTTCCATATTTATTACTAAAGCATTCTTCTTATTACTAAGAATACCAAACTCATAATGATTAGAACTATCTACTTTAGAAGTATTACCATTTTGAGTAACAGAATAAATATTTAAATATAAATCAAAATAACCAATTACATTATTAGCTTGTTTAGAACTAATTTCATAATTATAAGTTCCTTTTATATTAAATTGATTATTAGCATTACTTAAACTATATTGACTAAAAGTTCCATCTTTTCTAATATCCATTTCAAAGTAGTAAACTGAATCATCATCTATAGATATACTTTCAGTATAGTTACCACATTTCCAACTTCCCTTAGGAGTAATATCACTATTAATACCAGTAAATAAATAATAAACACTTACAATAGAGAATAAAATTAATATAACTCCCATAATTATTTTAGGAATAGAAATATCATTTTTATTTATATTATTAAGTTTCTGATTAATAGCACTAACTCCACAACTAGGACAATATATATCATTTTCAAGTATTTCATTACCACAATTAATACATTTCATAGCATATTCTCCTACTCTACAATAAGATTATCATTTTAGCCATAAAAAATCAATTATAGAATATAAAAATATTACATATCTAACACAGTAAATGTATGATTACAGTAACCAATAATTTTTAATAAATCAAAATAATTTATACAAATAGTTCTATCATTTCTATTAGGATGAACTAATATATTCTTATCAACAATATCTTTATCTAAAATAATATGAACTAAATTATCAGTATCATTAATAATACCTAAAGGAGTTACACTACCTTTATCTAATCCTAAAATTGCATTTAATGCATCAACACTTGCAAAGCTCAATTTCTTAACATTTAAACTTTTACTAAGCTTTAAAAAGTCACATCTCTTAGTATCAACCATAACAACTAGATAATATCTATTTAACTCATCAATTAAAAATAGATTTTTACAACCAATACCATCTAAAGAAATATTCTCATTTTTAGCTTCATCTACAGTAAAGACTTTTTTATGAACTTCTTCTTCATATTTAATAGATAATTCATTTAATAAATCGTAAATATCCATATAATCACCTATAAAAATTATATAATAAAAATAAAAAAGTCTCCATAGAGACTTAATATATACCAGTTAAAATATCATTAATAGATTTTTTATATAAAGACATAAAATCTATTTTATTAATATCTTCAACTACAGTAAGATCACTACTAGAAATTACTTTACCTTTGTACAATGCATCAATTTTTCCAATAGTTTTACCTTTTTTCAATGGTAATTTTAATTTATCAACACTAATTTTATAATTATATTTCTTCTTTTCAATAGATTCACTAATAACTACTAAATTATTCTTTAAAGAAATTTGAACAATTTCTTTTGTAGCTTTATCTAACTTTACTTTTTTTACAACTTCTCCCTTACTCTTTAAAGTATTAACTTTTAAAGTATTAAATCCATAATCTAATAAATTCATAGTTTCACTATTTCTAACTTTACTATCTTTTTCTCCTAAAACAATTGCAATAAGCCTTAAATCATTTCTCTTAGCAGTAGCTGCTAAACAATATCCAGCATTATCTGTATGACCTGTTTTTAATCCATCTGCTCCATCATAAAACCTAATTAATTTATTAGTATTAACTAACCAAAACTTATTATCAGTATCCTCTCTTAGATAATCTTCATAAATAGATGAATAATCTAAAATAGTTGGATGATTATTTATTAAGTATCTAGCAATTACCGCTTGATCATAAGCAGTAGAATAATGTCCTTCTTCATCTAATCCAGTACAATTCTTAAATACAGTATGTTTTAAACCTAAAGATTTAACTTTTTTGTTCATTAGTTCTACAAATTTACTTTCACTACCTGCAATAACTTCTGCCATAGCTACTGTAGCATCATTACCACTAGCAACACTAATCCCTTTCATTAAATCATCTATAGTAATCTCTTCACCTGGAGATAAGTATATTTGAGAACCACCCATAGAAGCAGCATTCTCACTAATAGTTACTTTATCACTCCATTTTATATTTCCTTTATCTATTTCTTCTAATATAATTATTTGAGCAACCATCTTAGTCATAGATGCAATAGAAACCTCTTTATCTTTATCCTTTTCATATATAATTTTCCCGGTAGAAGCTTCCATTAAAATACCACTAGTAGAATTAGGTATTAACTCCTCTCCAACAACAGTAAAAGGAAAAAACATAAATACTAATAAAAATGTTATAAATATCTTTTTATACATAAATCCTCCTATAAGTTTTTATGTCAAATAAAGGTTAATTATACATATTTTGTATTTTTTCTGCTATTATATAATTAGGTGATAATATGACCAGAAAAAAAATAAGAATAAAGAAAAAAAATTTTACAATCTTTATATTAATTATTATTTTATTAATCACCATTACATATAAAGGAACAAACTTTATAATAAAATCAGTAACAAATAAAGATGAAAAAGTAGAAAAAAAGAAAAAAGAAAAAAATATAAAAAGAGATAAAAGACTTGAAGAATTAGATAATATCGATGAAAGAATTAGTTATTTTAATAAAGACTACATAGATAGATATATAGATTATAAAAATAAAAATAAAGATTTAAAAATAGAAGATGTAATACTTCACGTAAATATAGGAATAGATAATGATTACTATACTAATACAAAAAAAGCAGTCAATCTAAATAAAAATACAATACTAGTTAATAAATATAATTATTTAGATAAAGATTATGAACCAGAAAATCTAGAAAAAATAAGTATATATTACGCAAGAAGTGGAATGAAACTAGTAAGTGAAGCTAAAAGCCAATATGAAGCAATGGCAAAACAAGCAGCAAAAGAAGGTTTAAAATTAGTCGCAACATCTTCTTATAGAAGTTATGAATATCAAGAAGAATTATATAATAATTATGCTAAAAGAGATGGTAAAGAAGCTGCTGATACATATTCAGGAAGACCTGGATATTCAGAACATCAAACAGGATTAGCAGTAGACCTATATAATGGAAAAGAATTATATACAGAATTTGAAAAAACAAAAGAATTTGAATGGATGCAAAAAAATGCTCATAAATATGGATTTATATTAAGATTTCCAAAAGATAAAGAAAAGTTAACTGGATATGAATATGAATCATGGCATTATAGATATGTAGGAGAAAAAATAGCAACATACATTCATGATAATAACTTATGTTTCGAGGAATATTACACAATGTTTATAGAAGTATTCAAATAAAAAAGAACATCAATTAAGATGTTCTTTTATTAATCAAATCTTTCTTGATAGAATAAATACAATCTATAGAAGAAAGTAAATATAAACCAAATTAATAGTAATAAATTACTAGTTTGAACTATTACTAAAATATAATTATTAGTATATAAAGCTATCTTATCACTCAAATCTATTCTATTATAAGCAACTAATGCTATAAAAGACATAAATAAGTAATATAGAATTGAGAAAAATAAATAATTAGATATCTTTTTGAATTTAGATAACTTTCTACTAAATAAAGTATAAATCATAATAATTGTAATCAAAACTATAGTTGAGAAAAAAGCAACTGTAGTTGGAAAACAAATATATCTAATTATAACTTTAAATAAAGTTTTAAAACATAGTATTACATATTCACTATAAGCTATCATAGTACCAATAAGTAAACTTAAATATAAACCAATAGCAGTATATGTAACTATCTTTTTTCTTCTTTTCATATTAATAATTAATATTACAAATAATAAAATACTAAATATAAGTAATTCTATAGACAAAAAAGAAGAAAATATATATTTAATTAAAGTAATAAATTTTTCAAATGCCGTTAAATTCACTAGTATCACCTACTATACTTGTTCAAGAATATAAACTGTTTGTGATTGATCATTATCTTTAGTACATGTTATTAAAGTCATAGTAGTTCTATCATAATTTCTCTTAATAGTTACTTGACCAGTCTTTGGTACATTATAAATATTAACTATTTGATATGTATATTTAATTCCTTTATAAGTAACATAAGCATTATCACCTATATTTAATCTAAATAAATATGCGAAAAAAGAAATATATGCATCTCCAGAATGAGCCATAAGTATTAAATTACCATTTGGAACATCTGGCATAGTAGAACCATTTACTAAAGTAACATTATATTGGATATTATTATATCTATTATCTAGCCCGTAGAAACCTCTTTTTAAACTTATTCTAGGTATTTCCAAAACACCTAGGTAATTATCATAATTAACTTGTTGTTGAACTGGTTCAACATATTCTTGTACTTCTGAATATTCTTCATTAGAAACATTTTCAGCTACAGGAACATCATCAATTGATTGAGAAGTAACATTTTCAGTTACTATATCTAGTTTTAAATCAGAATAAACTTCTTCTCTTAAAGCAATAAAAGTATTATAACCAATTAAACATATTCCCATAAATACAAGTAAAGAGCCAAAAAGTAGTATCTGGCTCTTTTTAATATTTATCTTTCTACTCTTCTGCTTTTTTTGGTTTAATGTTTGCATAGATAATTCCAACACCAGCTAATAATATAATTAATCCAATAAAGTAAATAGATTGAGCAGTTGTAATAGAAGTATCAGGAACATCTGGAGTATAATCAAATGTAAAATCAATTCCCTTATTAATATGTTTAGTTACTTTACCAGCAAATGCAACTTTTTGTTTATCACCAGAGATATATCTATAAGCAACATCTCCTTCGAAAGCACCTGTAACACTTAAACTAACATTTTTAGTTTTTTCAGTTATTTTATTAATTGGAACTCTTAATACGAATTGTGTACCAGTAACAAGATTATCTAAAGCTTCACCTTTCATCTCTTCACCATTTGTATTTAGAATCATAGAACCTTCAGGTAAACCTGTTGTATCAATTTTAAATCCTAAGAATCTTCCACCTGTACCATTAACAGTAATTACATCAGTTTGATAATATTTATTATCACTTGTAGCAGATATAGTATCTGTCTTCTTAGAAATAGTTAATGAGAATGCATCCCATGATTCAGTACCATTATGAATCTTTTCTGCTTTAGTAATTAAAGCCATGATTGTAGCACCATTATCAGCTAACTTATCATTCTTTACTTTACATGTTGTATAAATTGGCTCAGTAGTTGTAAAGAATGGAACTATACTAGCACCAGTATGTAATGAAGTTTCTGCTTTAAAAGCAGCAACAGTAGCATCATTTAAAGTTCTTTCATATGATTTTTCTGCTTTAACTTCATATTGATAAGTCCAAATAGCAGTTTGAACTATCCATCCTTTTGCTTTTTCTGGAACTGCAGTACCACTAGCATCAACGATAGTAGTATCAGATCCTAATAAATGATTGAATAAATATAGTAATCCTTTATCACTTATTTCAATATCTTTTTGATATGTTAGTCCTTCTTCAATATCAACATCACTTTCAATACAGTAAATATAAGTACCATCTGTAGTTCTATGCAAATTAATTGGTAATAAAGCACCACTACCAGCAACTTGATATTCTCCAGTACCTTCTTCAGCAGTAACTATTTTTTCTGGAAATGTTGTTTGAGCTTCTTCTGGAATGGCAAATGAGATTTTACCAAAACCATATGCAGCAATTGATACTATTGCTACAAAAGCTAAAATGAATGACATCATAATAGATGTACTAGATTGAAAATTTCTTTTTCTATTCTTATTATTTTGTTCCATATAAATTTTCTCCATTTTAATCCCTACCTTTATAAAGTTATTATAACATATTTTTAAAAAATTAAAACTATTTTTTAACCTATCTCAAATATTGTTTCAACTTTTGGCATTTCAAAGTCTTTATGATAATAAACAGTAGCTAAAACTTCACCCTTTTTTACTTCATCACCAACAAGTTTTTTTAGTTTAATACCAACTTCAAAATCAATTTTATCTTCTTTAGATACTCTACCAGCTCCTAAAGCAACAGATAATTTTCCTAATTCCAAAGCATTAATAGAATCAATAAAACCATCTTTAGGAGATTTAATATATTTTACTTTTTCACTAACAGTACATTTCTTTAAATCACCTTTTTGATATTTTACTAACTCTAAAAACTTTTGATAAGCTCTTCCCTTATTTAATGCTTCAAATACCTCTTTAGCAGCTGCTGCTTTATCAATACCTTTACTTAAACTGACCATAGAAGATGCTAAACTAATACATAAATCATATAAATTACTATCTATTTCTTTTCCTTTTAAAATATCAATAGCTTCTAAAACTTCTAAAGAATTACCTATCGAATATCCCAAAGGAGTATTCATATCACTAATAATTGTTACAACTTCTTTTTGATATATTTTACCAATCTCTCTCATTAATCTGCTAAGTTCCTTAGCATCTTTTTTTGTATTAAGTAAAGCTCCATTACCAACTTTTATATCTATTAATATTTTATCTGCTCCACCAGCTATTTTTTTACTCATGATAGAAGAAGCAATTAAAGGTATAGAAGATACTGTACCAGTAACATCTCTTAATGCATAAATAGCTTTATCCATTGGAGTTAGATTAGCTGTTTGACTAGTAATTACAACTCCAATATCTTTTACTTGCTTGATTATTTGTTCATCAGTAAGATTTGTTTTAAATCCACCTATACTTTCCAATTTATCTATTGTTCCACCAGTATAACCTAATCCTCTTCCACTCATCTTAACAACAGGTACACCACAAGCAGCAACTATAGGAGCAATAACTAAAGTAGTTTTATCACCAATTCCTCCAGTAGAATGCTTATCAACCATGTTATCAATAATTCCACTAAAATCTAAAACATCTCCACTATCTATAAATACTTTAGTAAGAGCAAATACTTCTTCATCAGTCATACCATTAATACAGATAGCCATAAGTAAGGCACTCATTTGATAATCTTTAATATCTCCATCTAAATAAGCATTAAAGAACTTATCAATTTCACTATAACTTAATTCCTTACCCAATCTCTTTTTATTAATAATATCTACTATCATTTAAAGTACCTCCTATATACATTTGTATCATATTTCTCAAACTCAAATTTTTCATACAAATGAAATGCACAACCTCTTTTATCAGAACAAGTTAATTTAGCATAACTTATATTATCTTCTATTGCTTTTTTACAAACAAAGTCAAGCATCTTACTACCTACACCCATACCTTGATGATTAACATCAGTACAAACATAATCTATTAAATAATAATCTTGATTACGGACGATATTCTTATTCTTAGTAATAACAATATATCCAACAACTTCATTATCTAATAAGCAAACATATTCCAAAGTATTTGGAGAAGTTATTCCTTTTTCTTTATTATGATTAAAATTATCAAATACTATTTTGTTTACTGTATCATAATCTGTATCATCATTATAAAGTCTAATTGTTAACTCATTCATAAAACCATCACCCTATAATAAATAATATCATAAAAAGACTAATAAAAAAAGAGACTAAGTCTCTTAAAAATTATTAATTATTTCTTCTTTTAATACTTCAACTATTTTTTCTTGAGGTACTTTCTTAATTACTTTTCCATGTTTAAAAAGAAGTCCTTCTTTTACTCCACCAGCAATACCAATATCAGCTTCTCTAGCTTCTCCAGGGCCATTAACTGCACATCCCATCACAGCAACTGTAATATCTTTATTAATAGTTTGTAAAAATTCCTCTACTTCTTTTGCTATAGGTATTAAATCTATTTGAGTTCTTCCACAAGTAGGACATGCTACTAATCTAGGTAACTTTATTAAATTACAACACTTTAATATTTCTTTACAAACTTTAATTTCTTCTACTGGATCATCTGATAAAGAAACTCTAATAGTATCTCCAATACCTTTTCTAAGTAAATATCCAATCCCAATACTAGATTTAATAGTACCACTAAAAGCAGTACCAGCCTCAGTTATACCAATATGTAAAGGATAAGGAAAGGTACGACTAGCTTTTTCATAAGCTTTAATACATAAATCTAAATCAGATGCTTTTAAAGATAAACAAATATCATAAAAATCTAAATCTTCTAATATTTTAATATGTCTTCTAGCACTTTCAACCATAGCTTCTGCTGTAGGTTTACCATATTTTTCTAATAAATCTTTTTCCAATGAACCAGCATTAACTCCAATTCTAATTGGAATATTTTTCTTTTTACAAGCTTCTACTACAGCCTTAACTTTATCAATACTTCCTATATTTCCAGGATTAATTCTAATCTTATCCACACCACTTTTAATAGCCTCTAGTGCAATTTTATAATCAAAGTGTATATCTGCAACTATAGGAATATGTATTTTTTCTTTTATTTTCTTAATAGCCTTAGCATCATCAATAGTTGGACATGCTACTCTTACTATTTCACATCCTACATTCTCTAACTCTAATATCTGCTTAACAGTACTTTCTACATCAACAGTTTTAGTATTAGTCATAGATTGAATTACAACTTTATTTTGTCCACCAATTAATACGTTACCAACTTTAATTTGTTTAGTTTTACTTCTCTTCATTATACCTCCAATTAAAATGTAAAAGGTTCATACTTTCTATCAGAACCATTATTTCTATCCATCATATAATAAAATTCACTATTCATTTTTCTATAAATATCTTTACTTTCAGTTTTATTATATATATAAGATGCAACATCATATGCACTTAAAATATTAAGATTCGAATCAGTAATTAAATGAACTTTAGATTTATCAACATCTTCACTAAGTCGAATATCATATGCAGCACCAAATCCTCCAACATAAGCTCGATCTAACTGTTCTTCATCCAAATCAACTTTAAAATACACTTCATCTTTTAACTTGTTACTAACTGCAGTACAAGCATTTTCCAATCCTACAGTAGAATTAGAATTAAAATTTACTCCATCAAAATACTTTCTATAATCTTCAGGAACTTCATTACACTTTAATTCACTAAATACAAAAATAAATGAATTAAGTATTCCAAGTATTCCTTTAGCACCCTTAGAAACTGAAACATTTGCTTCATGTTTTTTTATTTTAGACGCAGTTCCTTTAGATAAAAGAAGTCCATTTCTAATAATTCCATTTACATTATCTTTATTAGTAAAATGAAAATAATCATTATTTATATCACACTTATTAATATCTATATACATAATTACTCCTTAGTCTTTATCTAATTCTAACATAAAAAAAGCAGATTAACTATCTGCTTCTTCTTTTTTACTAGATAAAAAAGTAACTTTTTCAGCAATTATTTCTAATTTAGTTATTTTTTTATCATCTTGCTCTTCTACTTTTGATTGAATTCTTCCTTTTATACCAACAATATCCCCTTTTTTACAATACTCAGAAGTATTTATAGCAATATTCTCAAAAGCAATACAATCTATAAAATCTGTATCGTAAGTTCCTTCCATGTTTTTAAAGCTTCTTGGGACAGCTAATGAGATAGTGGCAACTTTAGATCCCTTACCTTTTTCAGATTTATATACACTAATATCTCTTGTGAGACGTCCTACAAGTACAATCTGATTTAACATATAACACCTCCTCTCGAAGATGTATATTATTAAATAATTAATATATTGTAAAATAACAAAAAAGTAATATTCAAACCATTATTAAAACAAAAAAAGAATAAATCATATACAAATTTATTCTTTTAAAAAGTATAATTTCTTAAAAAAACTACTTTACAAGTTTTTTATTATTTTCATTATTTAATTCTTTATATTGTTCGTCAAAGAATTTATCCATAATTTTTTTGTTTTCTAAATCTTTATAATGAGTTTTTAAACCTTTAATAATATTTCTTTTCTTAGCAATAATCTCTCTATCTTTAAAATATTTATCAGATTTTAAAACTAAATCTTCCAAAGTTTTAAGCGATACTTCATCACCTAATTCTTCAGGTAATTGTTCTTGTACTAGCCAACAAGGACCAGTCTCTAAGAATCCACCATCACTAACTAATTCCATTTTAGTACCATATGCTTCTCCATTACTTCTATAATTAGCATAATTAGTTCTCTTAAATAATGGATATGTTTCTTTTTTATCAAAAACATTGTAATAATTATTATTACCTTCAACTTTACTCTTAGTAACAATTAAATATGATAAATTATCACTAAAAACTAAAGCACCATCTTTTCCATGATCTTTATCATAAAATCTTAAACCAACAACATATAAATCTTCTCTTTTAAACTTATTTTCCATAACCTTCTAATTCCCCCAACATTTTTACAACTGCTTTATATGGCAGTAAAGCACAATTTTTTCTATTAGGTTGCTTACTTATTTCATCATAAACATTTAACTCACCTAACAAATCACTATCATAATCTTCATCATCTAACATATTCTTATAATTATTAAGAATATTTTTAGCACTCTCAATATTTTTTCCAATTAAAGTTTTAATCATAATAGAAGCAGCTGAAGTACTTATTGCACAAGCTTCTCCATCAAATCTAATATCATTAATAACTCCATTATCTATTTTCATCATAAAATCTAAATTATCAATACAACTCTCACTATTAGTATTAGTTTTTAAATAAGTATTATCATCAACTAATCCTCTATTAGTAGGTTCTTGATAATTATCTAATATAATTTCTCTTCTTAAATCACTATCCATAATTCACCTATATTACAACTTTAAATATATCTTTACTATTACTTAATACATCTACTAATTTATCTATATCATCATAATTATTATAAAAATACATACTACAACGTACAGTATTCTTAATACCTATTTCATCTTTTAACATCTTAGCACAATGATTACCTGCTCTTACATAAATATTATAATGATTTAAATATATAGAAGAATCTTGAGCAAAAACACCATCAATATTAAAAGCTAAAATACCACTATTTGAATTCTTATTATAAATGATAATATTATCAATTTTTTCTAATTTGGAAATTAAATATTTCTTTAACTTCATCTCATGTTCATGAATCTTTTCCATACCAATTGATTCTAAGTAAAGAATCGCTTCTCTTAATCCTATTACTTCAGCAATAGGAGGAGTACCAGCTTCAAATTTAATTGGAACATCTTTCAATTCATAAGAATTATCAGCTTCAAAGAAATTATTCATTCCACCACCATAGCATAATGGATCCATCTTCTCTAATAAATTTATTTTTCCAATTAAAACCCCTACTCCAGTAGG
>AUXO012301114.1_pt1 | contig 12701 bp, 12 predicted proteins | sample 768731 | NCBI WGS metagenome assembly AUXO01 (sample SAMN02715735, study PRJNA202380) | gut metagenome | biome: sheep rumen | host: Ovis aries | place: New Zealand: Palmerston North | reverse complement strand
TTGATTAGTAGTAATGTTAAAGAGATGGTTTCTTATATTCAAGAGACGGATATTCCTAATCTTTATATTCTTCCAAGAGGAACGGTTCCACCTAATCCTAGTGAATTGTTAAATTCAGATAGTTTATCAGATTTTATAGAATTTGTTAGAAAATATTTTGATCATATTATTTTTGATGGAGTTCCTGTTAATGGGCTTCCTGATTCTTTAGTATTAGCAGGAGTTGTTGATGAGGTAATATTAGTTACTTCTGTTGATTATACTTTATCTGATGATTTGATTAATGCAAAGAAAGCATTACAGAATATTAATGCTAAAGTAGCAGGTGTAGTTGTTAATAAAGTAAAGGCACATAGTGCAGGAAAGTATTCTTATTATTATAAATAAATTGAAGGAATTGTAGTTGTATTATTCCTTTTTTTTTGTTACTATTATACTAGGTATGATATGGGAGATGAATTATGAAGGAATTTTTAGAATCTAATGAAGGTATTAAGATGATGTCTATGGTGATATGTGGAATTCAATACCAGGATGAAAAATATTTAATATATTCTATTTTGAGAAATCATAGTGAAGTAAATTTATTTGTTTCTAGATTAGTTTTAACTAGTACTGGCTATAGTTGTAGTTCTTCTTTTTCTAATGGTGAAAAAGAAGTATTAGATAGTGTTGTAGAAAAAATAATTAGTAAGGTTCCTTTATCTTTTCTTGAAGAAGATGGTTATTCTTTGTTAAATGATATAGAACTTACAGATAGTCTTTCTTTTGATAAGGATATTAGTTATGTTAGTACTATTTCTAAGAGTCAATTAAAGGATATTTTTAGTTTTTATCATTTAAATCATGAAGATGTTTTGGAGAGTCCTACTATAAAGATTAAAGATGATAAGGGGTTATTTAATAAGGGATCCTTTCTTTCTATTCTTTTGGTATTATTTGGTTTATTTGTATTAGTTATGTCTATTTATATTGTTATATCAGTTCTTATTCGATAAGGAGGTTATGATATGTTAAGGGTTAGTCATGTAAAAAAGTCTTTTATAAAAAAGATTAATCAGCATCAGCATATTTCTTTTTTTGCTGATAATGATATTAGTTTTGATGCTTTAGAAGGTGAGATACTTGGTATTATAGGGCCTAATGGCGCTGGTAAGACTACTTTACTTAGAATATTATCTGGTATTATGGAACCTACTAGTGGTAATGTACTTATAGATGATATGAGTTATAAAAATGATGGTATTACGATAAAAAAGAAAATATCTTTTTTATCTGGCAATACTAAGTTATATAAAGATATTTCTCCTTATGAATTATTAAAGATGTGTGGGGAGTATTATGATGTAGATAAGGATATATTAGATAAGAGAATTCAAGATATTATTAATAGATTTGATATGAGTAGCTTTGTTCATCAAAAAATTGAAAATCTTTCTACTGGTCAGTATCAAAGAGTTAGTATTGCTAGATGTTTGGTACATGATCCTAAATATTATATTTTAGATGAAGCTACTAGTGGATTGGATGTTATTTCTAGTAAGGTAATTATTGATTTTATAAAAGAAGAGAAGAATAGGGGTAAATGTATTTTATATTCTACTCATTATATGGAGGAAGCTGATTCTATATGTGATAAAATACTTATGATGAATCATGGTAAAGTGATTGCTTATGGTACTGGTAAGGAAATAAAAACAATAGCTCATGTTAAAAATTTAAGAGATGCTTTCTTTATTCTAAATGGAGAGAAGGATACTTATGAATAATATATGGATAACTTGTAAAAAAGAGTTGAGAAGTATTTTTAGAGATAAGAAAACTTTTTTAACCTTATTTATTTTTCCTTTTTTAATTCCTGCTTTTATATTTTTATATTCTGAAATATATGATAAAGAAATGGATAATGATGTATATGAAATTGGTATTGATTATGAAATTAATCAGATTGAGACTAATTTATTAGATGAATATAATTTAAAGCCTATTGTTTATAAAAATATTAGTGATATGGAGATGGCTTATCAAGATAAGGATATTTATGCTTATATTGATTATGATAAAGAGCATGATGAATATATAATTTATGTCAATGATGAGTCTGAAGATGGTATGTATGTTAGTAACTATCTTAATAGTTATTTTGAATCTTATAATAAGTATTTGGGTAATTTATCTTTAATTGGTGAAGATATTGATGTTGATTCTATTTATGATAAAGTTCATTATAAAACTATTAAATTAGAAGGGGAAAATTTTATGTTAAATCTTATGTTTTCTCTTGCTTTTACTTATATTATTATGGCTATTGTTATGGCTACTACTAATATGGCTACAACAGCTACTGCTGTTGAAAAAGAAAATGGTACTTTAGAAACTATTTTAACTTTTCCTATAAAGGTTAAGGATTTAATTTTAGGTAAATATATTGCTAGTGTTATTATGGGCTTTTTTGCTTCTTTGTTGGGCTTTATTTTGACTGTGGTAAGTTTATTTATTGCTGTTTCTAGGTATAGAGTTTTTGAAGGTATTTCTTTTCGATTTGATGTTATTGGAATTATTATATCTATTATTATGATTATGTTGGCTTCTTTATTTATAGCAGGACTTAGTTTTGCTGTTACGAGTAGGACTCGTAGCTATAAAGAAGCTCAATCTGTTAGTTCTGCTTTAAATATGGTTTGTATTATTCCTATGTTTATTTCTATGTTTCATATTTCTATATCTAGATTCTATTATTTGATTCCTATTTTTAATTATACGCAAGTTTTAATGGATATTTTTTCTGGTGAAGCTGATGTATTATCTATTTTAATGGTATTTTTATCCTCATTTGTTTATGTTATATTTGTTATCTATTATATTATTAAGAGATATAAGACAGAGAAGGTATTGTTTGGATGAAAAAGTTTAGATATCTTATTTTATTATTATTTATTGTTATTATTTTTCTTTATTTTTATCATAAAGATTTAAAGGATGATTTTTATGATACTATTAATCATCAATTTCTTTCTCATAATTATTTGGAGGATGATAAGAATAGCTATAGTAATTTTTCTTTAGCTCAAGATAAGGCTGATAAAGAGGTTGATAGAATATTAGATGGTATTTTGAAGCATCAATATGATATGGATAATGATATTAGAAATAGTATTGAATTAGTGTATCATAATGCTTTAGATATTGATAAGAGAGATGGGAATGGATTAGGAGAATTGAATCTTTATTTAAAAGATATTTTAAGTGTTCAAAATATAGATGAGTTTATTCATATGGGGATAAAAATAGAAAATGATTTAAAAGTACCTATTTTTACTAATATTACTATACATAATGATTATAAAGATAATACTAAAAATATAGTTTATTTTTATCCTATGACGTTAGCTTTTTCTTCTTCTTCTTTTATTTATGTTGATGAGGATTATATGGCTTATAAAGCCTATATTAAGAGAGGAATTATTCAATTATTAAAATTATATGGTTATTCTAAAAAAGAAGCTTCTACTATTGCTAATGATTTGATAGGTTTTTATGAAGAATTGGGTAATCATTCTTATTCTAATGAATACTATGATGATATTAGTCATTATTATCATATTGTGTCTTTGGATGAGGTATCATCTATCTATTCTAATATTGATATGAATTGTTATTTAATGGATAAGATAGGAGAATACTCTGGTAGTTATAGTTTGGTAGATGATGGGCAAATGAGGTTTTTAAATCATTATCTTACTAATGATCATTTAGAGAATTTAAAGTATTATGCTTTTGTACAGGTTTTGAGTCAATATGCTAGTGTATTGGATTCTAATTATATGGAGGTAGTTCTTTCTTTAAATCATTCTTTAGGTGGAGAACGGAAGAGTATAGATGAGTTATCTTTGGATATGGTTTTAGATATGTATTCTTCTACTATTGGTAATATTTTAAATTCTACTGTTGTTCATAAGAAAAATAGTAAAGAAATAGAAGATATGTTTTTAAGGATAAAGGATGCTTTTGGTATTATGTTACAAAATAATCAATGGCTTCAAGATAATACTAAAAAAGAGGCTCTTTTAAAATTAAAAAATATGAAATTGGTTATTGGCATGGAAGAATTTAGAGAGGATATAGTTGTTTCTGGTGATACTTATCTTTCTAATATTATTAGTTATCAACAGGAAATGTGGAAAAGAGAAGTGGATAGGTTATATGATGGAGGAAAAGAAAATGCTGTTAGTGAGAGTGTTGTTAATGCTTATTATCAGCCTTTAGATAATTCTGTTCATATTCCTAGTGCGTTTTTTTATTTAGAAGATGATATAAAGAGTGATAAATATTTTCGATTGGGTTATTTGGGGATGATTATTGCTCATGAGGTAACTCATGGATTTGATGCTAATGGTTCTTTATTTGATAAAAATGGAAATTATTCTAATTGGTGGACTGAAGAGGATAGGGAGCAATTTTTATCTTTATGTGATGATGTTAGTCGCTATTATGATCAATTTGAGGTAATTGGTGGTAGATATATTAATGGTAAAAAAACTGTTAATGAAAATGTTGCTGATTTAGGGGCTATGCGTGTGTTAGTAACTATTTTAGAAAGTGATAAGGCAAATGGAAATGATTATCGTGAAATGTTTTCTGGTTTTGCTAATTTATGGGCTAGTGAAGAAAGTGAGCAATATCAAAAGCTGCTTTTACTTGTTGATCATCATTCTCCTAATAAATATAGGGTTAATGCTGTTTTGTCTTCTACTGATCAATTTTATTCTGTTTATCATATTTATCCTTGGAATGGAATGTATCAGAAAGATAGGGTGGGTATTTGGTAAAAAATTACTACAAAAGTAGTAATTTTTTTTGCTTAAATATAAATTTAGCAATTTGACTTTGTATTTTATTTATGCTATTTGATGGTAGGGGTGTTTTTATGAAGAGATTTATTCGTTTATGTATTATAGTTATTTTATTATTTCCTATTATTTGGATTAAGGATGATGATAGTTATCAATTTGTTAGAAAGAATCCTTTTTTATTTATTTTAACTATTCCTAAGATAAATCTTATTCATGGTATATATTCTATTCATCATATTTATAATCAGGTTGATTATAATATAGAGTTATTGAGTGATTCTTCTCTTTATCGGCGTTTGTTTTTTTTAGCAGGTCATTCTGGTAATGGTGAGAATTGTTTTTTTAATCATTTGATTGATTTGGAATATGGGGATAAAATTTATTTGGATTTTTATGATAATATTTTGGTTTATGAGGTAATAGATATTTACTATATTATTAAAGATGGTACTATGGATGTGGATATGTCTTTTGATACGTTATATTTGATTACTTGTAGTTTGATTTATCCCGATAGGCAATTAATTATTAAATGTAAAATAGTAGAGTAATTTGGTTAATTTTATTGAATGTATTATTATTTGTTGATATACTTGTAATAGGGTGATAATAATGAATATAATTGATCGTATTAAAGAATTAGCTAAGAAAGATAGGAAAAGGATTGTTTTACCTGAAGCTACTGATATAAGGGTATTGGAAGCAACTGAAATGATTTTAAAAGAAGGAATTGCTGATATTATTCTAATTGGTGATGAGAAAAAGATTAGAGAATTAGCTGTTGATTTTGATATAGATAAAGCTGTTATTTATAATCCAGTTGACAGTGACTATACAGATAGATTTGTTAATGAACTTTACGAACTTAGAAAGGGAAAAGGATTAACTTTAGAAGAGGCTAGAAAATTAATTTTAGAGGATGAGATGTATTTTGCTTGTATGTTAGTTAAAGATGATTTAGCTGATGGAATTGTATCTGGCGCTATACATTATACGTCAAGTACTTTAAGACCTGCTTTACAGATATTAAAAACCAAGCCTGGTGTTCCTCTTGTATCTTCTTTCTTTTTAATGGAAGTTCCTGATTGTGAATATGGTAGTCATGGTGTTTTTGTTTTTTCAGATTGTGGTTTGGAACAAAATCCTGATTATGAGAAGTTGGCTTTTATTGCTGGTAGTAGTGCTAGTAGTTTTGAATTATTAGTTGGTGATAAGGCTAAAGTAGCACTTTTATCTCATTCAACTAAGGGAAGTGCTAAGCATAGCGATGTTGATAAGGTTGTTATGGCTACTCGTTTAGCGAAAGAGAAGTATAGTAATTATGATATAGATGGGGAGTTGCAATTAGATGCGGCTATCATTCCTGAGGTTGCTAAGTTAAAATCTCCTGATAGCAATGTAGCTGGTTGTGCTAATGTACTTATTTTTCCAGATTTGGATGCAGGTAATATTGGATATAAGCTAGTGCAAAGATTGGCTAAAGCGAAGGCTTATGGTCCTATTTGTCAAGGTATTTTAAAACCAGTTAATGATTTATCAAGAGGTTGTAGTGCAACTGATATTGTTGGTGTTGTTGCTATAACGGCTTTACAAGCTATTAATAATTAATCAAGTTTTTTAAACTTGATTTTAATTTACTTGAATATCTTGATAAAAGAAGATATACTTATATAGAAGGTATGGTGTATTTATGAAAAAATTTTTTCATAAAAGGAATATTGGTTATTTTATAATTTTGATTATTAATATCTGTTTAGTTATTTATTGTGCTTTACAAAATAAAATACAGTATGTTTCTATCTTTCAACAAAAAATTTTTGTTGGTAAGACTTTATATTTATTATTTGGTAATAATTATATTAATCTAATTATTATTATCTTTTTTTCCATATATACTTATTTTTATCAAAAATTTTTTTTGAAAGAAAAAGTATCTAAAAAGAAATTGATATTTTATTTTTTATTGTTTTTCTTTTTAGATATACTTTTATTTTTAATTTTTACAAAGAGGATTTATTAGGTGATTTTTATGAGAAATATATTTGATTATACTTTAGAAGAGTTAGAGGATTATTTTATATCTATTGGTGATAAAAAATTTAGGGCTGTACAAGTTTTTGATTTTTTATATAAAAAGCGTATTTTTAATCCTTTGGAAATGAATAATATTGGTAAAAAAATACAAGAGCATTTAAAGAATCATTTTTCTTTTGATAGGTTAAAAATGATTACAAAACAAACAGATACAGATGTGTGTAAATATTTGTTTGAACTTTCTGATGGTGAGAGAATAGAGACTGTTTTGATGTATCATGATTATGGTATTTCTGTTTGTGTTTCTAGTCAGGTTGGCTGTAATATGGGGTGTAAATTTTGTGAGAGTGGTAGATTAAAGAAAGTACGTAATTTAGAGGCATTTGAAATTGTTTTACAAATCTTGATGATTGAAGAAGATATTGGGAAGCGTATTACTCATGTTGTAGTTATGGGTATCGGGGAACCTATGGATAATTATGATAATATTATGAGATTTATTCATATTTTGAATGAACCTAAAGGAATTGATTTGGGAAGTAGACATATTACTGTTTCTACTTGTGGTGTTGTTCCTGGTATTTTAAAGTTTATGGAGGAGAAAGGGCAAGTAAATCTTGCTATTAGTTTGCATGCTCCTAATGATAAAATAAGAAAAACTATTATGCCTATTGCAAATGCTTATTCATTAGATAGTTTAATGGATGTTGTTAAAAGATATATTCTTAAGACAAATCGTAGGGTTACAATGGAATATATTATGTTAGATTCTATTAATGATAGAGATGTAGATGCTTATGAATTATCTAAGTTGTTAAAAGGAATGAATGTTTATGTTAATTTGATTCCTTATAATGAGACGGAAAATATTTCTTTTAAACGTTCAAAAAGTGAGCAAATTCGTAAATTTTATGATATACTTAAGAAGAATAATATTAATGTAACAATTAGACGAGAGTTTGGTGGTAAGGTAGATGCTGCTTGTGGGCAACTTCGTGCTAATCAAAAAGGAGGAATGTAATGCAAACATTTTATTTAACTGATACTGGAAAGATTCGTGAGCATAATGAAGATAGTGTTATTATATTAAAAAATGATTTGGATGAATGTATATTAGCTGTTGCTGATGGTATGGGGGGACATAAAGCTGGTGAGGTGGCAAGTGCTATTGTTATTAATCATCTAACTGAGGAATTTTGTAATTTAGATACTTTAGGAGATAAGGAACATGCTATTGATTTTCTTCGTGATTTAGTGACAGAAATGAATCATAAAATATTTGATTATACGAAGGAAAATCCTGATAGTAAAGGAATGGGTACTACATTTGTTTGTGCTGTTCAAACCAAAGATTATTTATTGTATGGTAATATTGGTGATAGTTCTGGTTTTGTTATAAAAAATCATAAATTGACTAAGGTTACTAAAGATCATACATTAGTTAATTTGCTTGTTTCTACTGGAGAACTTACTCCGGAGGAGGCAAAATATCATCCTAGAAAGAATGTTTTAATGAGAGCTTTGGGTGCTAATAATCCTATTGATATTGATATATTTGATGTTGAACCTAATATTGATGGTATTTTGCTATGTAGTGATGGTTTAACTAATATGCTTACTGTGGAGCAGATTGAGAAAGTGTTATCTGAGGATAAGTCAGTAGAAGATACTGTTAAAAAACTTATTAATAAAGCTAATGCTAGAGGGGGAACTGATAATATCAGTGTAGCTTATTTAAAGAATGAAAGCGGGGATGTATAATGTTATCTAGGGGTCAAAAAATAAATGATAGGTATGAAATTCTTAAATCAATTGGTGAGGGGGGAATGGCAAATGTTTATTTGGCTCATGATACAATATTAGATAGGGATGTTGCAGTAAAGGTTTTACGTGGTGATTTAGAGAATGATGAAAAATTTATTCGACGTTTTAATAGAGAGGCTAAAAGTGTATCTGATTTAACGAGTCCGAATATTGTTGAAGTGTATGATGTTGGAGAAGAAGATGGTCAACACTATATTGTAATGGAATATATAGATGGTAAAACTTTGAAACAATTAATTCAAAAACGTGGAGCTTTAACTGTTCCAGAAGTTATTGATATTATGTCTCAGATAACTGATGGATTAGCTCAGGCACATGATGCCTATATTATTCATAGGGATATTAAGCCACAAAATATTATGATTCTTGATAATGGTATTATTAAAATTACGGATTTTGGTATTGCGATGTCTATGAATGCTACTCAGCTTACACAAACAAATTCTGTTATGGGTAGTGTCCATTATTTGCCTCCTGAACAGGCAAGTGGTAAAGGGGCTACTACTAAGAGTGATATTTATTCTGCTGGTATTTTGATGTATGAGCTTCTTACTGGTAGTGTTCCTTTTAAGGGAGATAATGCTGTTGAAATAGCTTTAAAACAATTAAAAGAGAAAATTCCTAGTATTAGAAAGCAGAATCCTTTAATTCCTCAAAGTGTAGAAAATATTGTTTTAAAAGCTACGGCTAAAAATCCAAAGAATCGTTATGATGATATAAGAGAGATGCATTATGATTTAGTGCATGCTTTGGATAGTGAAAATGAGAATGTTTCTAAATATAATTTTCCTTATCCTGAAAGTGAGTTAGATGAGAGTAGAGCTATTCCTATTAAAGATACTCCAGTTATTCCTAAGAGGGAAGTTAATATGGAACTTCCTAAAGAGGATGATTTAGATAAAAGTATTAATTCTAAAAAAGATAATAAGATGAGTATTGCTGTTTTAGTAGGGGTTAGTTTGTTAGTTATTATGGTTGCTTTATTATTATTTTTTAATAATCGTAATAAATATAAGACAGTAGAAGTTCCTGATGTTGTTGGTTTTAGTGTTAAGAAAGCAGAATCAACATTAAAGAATAAAGGCTTTAAATATGATATTAAAGAAGAAGCTAGTGATGAGGTTAAAGAAGGATATGTTATTAAAACTAGTCCTAAGGCTGGATCTAGTAAGAAAAAAGGTAGTATTATTACTATTTATGAATCTAGTGGTCAGGCTGAGATTGATTTAGAAAATTATGTTAATCAAGAATTAGATAGTGTTAAGGCAAATCTTAATAAGTTAGGATTATCTGTTAAGGTAGAGAAGAAGGAAGTGTCTAATCCTAAGGATTATGTGGGTAAAGATAAAATTATTATTGCCCAAAGTCCTGAATATGATGAAAATGAGAAAAAGGTTTTGCATTCTGGCGATGTTATTACACTTTATACACCTGATATATTAAATGAATATCCTGATATGTCTCTTGAAAGTTGGACTTTGTCTAAAGTAGAGGAATTTACTACAAAATATGGTTTAACTTTAAAGGTAAAGGATAGTAAAGGTAATTCTATTAGTGATTACAGTAGCTATATGGATAGTGTTGTTATTAAGCAAAGTCGTACAGGTGAGATTGCTAGTGGAGTAACATTTACTGTTACAATTGATGCTGATACTACCTCTTATACTCTAACTATTAACTATTACAATAAAAAGAAGAATACTCCTGTAGGTGATACTAAAACAGAAAGTCATAAAAATGGGGATTCTGGTAATGTAATATGTCCTGAATTTACTGGGTATACTAAGGTTACTCCATCTGTTAGTTATAAGATAGAAGGTAAGGATTTAGCAGTTAGTTGTTATTATGAAGAAGTATCTTCAAGTAATAATTCTAGTGATAATTCAAATGAATAGGGGGATATATGGAAGGAATTATTGTCCAAAATATTAGTAATCAATATATGGTTCAAAGTGGTGATAAGACTTATTGTTGTCGACCAAGAGGAAAATTTCGTAATATGAAATTAGTTCCTCTTGTTGGTGATAAGGTACTATTTGATGAGATTAATGGGTATTTGTTAGAGATTCTTCCTAGGAAGAACTCTCTTATTAGGCCTAGTGTTAGTAATGTTGATCAGGCTATTGTTGTTGTTAGTGTAAAACGTCCTGAATTAGATACGTATCTTTTGGATAAGCTTTTAACTATTGTTAGTTATTATAATATTGAACCTATTATATGTTTTACTAAATTGGATTTGTTAAGTGAAGATGAACTTATTACTATAAAAGAGTATATAAATTATTATCAAAGAATAGGTTATTTGGTAGTTTGTAATGATGAGAAGGATAAGATTCTTTCTTTATTAAAAAATAAGATAACTGTTTTAGCAGGGCAGTCTGGTGCTGGAAAGAGTAGTTTAATTAATCGTCTTGATTCTCGATTGGAGCTAAAGACTGATGATATTTCTTTAGCTCTAAATCGTGGAAAGCATACGACTAGGCATACAGAATTGTATGCTATTGGAAAAGGATTTGTGGTAGATACTCCAGGTTTTTCAGATATTAGTTTTTTTGATATGAAAGCTATTGATATTAGAGATAATATGAAAGAAATGTTTGAGGGGGTACATCATTGTAAGTATAGGGATTGTATGCATATTAAAGAAGATGGTTGTTATGTAAAAGGGTTGGTTTTAAAAGGCGAAATTATTGAAAGTAGATACCAAAATTATTTAACTTTTATGAAAGAGGTGTGATATGAAATTATCTGTTTCTATTTTGGATGCTGTGGATAAATTAAAAAGTGTGGAAATGTTAAATCATACTGATATTAGTTATATTCATGTTGATGTTATGGATGGTAAGTTTGTTCCTAAGGTTAGTTTTTTTGATGTAAAGGAAGTTAGAAAAATAGATTTTTCTTCAAATAAGAAATTGGATATTCATCTTATGGTAGAACATCCAATGGAATATTTAGAAAAATTACTTAAAGATAAATCTTGTCGTCATATAGAATATATAACTTTTCATTTAGAGATAAAAGATGATATAGAGAAAGTTATTCATTATATTAAGGATAAGGGATATAAGGTTGGTCTTGCTATTAAACCTGATAGTAATGTTTGGGCTATTGAAAAGTATCTTTCTATGATTGATATGGTGTTAGTGATGGGGGTAGAACCTGGTTATGGTGGACAAAAATTTATGATTTCTACTTCTGATAAAATGAAAGAAGTAATGGATTGTATTGGAAATAGAAATGTTTTAATTGAAGTAGATGGTGGTATTACTGATCAGAGTATTAATTATGTTAAGGGCGCAGATATTGTTGTATCTGGTTCTTATGTTGTTAAGAGTGATGATTATGAATTGTCTATTTTTAAATTAATTAATCATATATAGAGAATATTATTATAATATTCTTTTTTTTGTAAAATAAAGTCATAAATTTATTTTAGTGGTATAATGATTAATGAAGATGTTTTTAGGAGGATGTATAATGGGTAGAATAAAAAGTTTATTTTATAGGTTTTTTAAGAAAAAAACGTTAGAAGCTCCTTGGCTTGAATATTATTCTAGAGAAGAGAGAAAGATAAAATTTACTACTAAATCTATTTATGATTATATGGTTGATTCTGTAGGTAATGATAAAGATTATATTGCTTTGAATTATTTTGAGAATAGGATTCCTTATTATGATTTATTAGATAATATAGATAAGTGTGCTAGGGCATTAAGAGAGTATGGTGTTAAAGAGGGGGATATTGTTACAATATGTATGCCTAATATGCCTGAGGCTATTTATATATTTTATGCTTGTAATAAAATTGGGGCTGTTAGTGATATTATTCATCCTTTATCTAGTCCAGAGCAAGTTAAATTTTATTTAAATGAATCAAAATCTAGATTTTTATTTTTAGTGGATTTTAATTATGATAAATATAAGGATATTATTTCTAATAGTTTGGTTTATAAAACAATATTAGTTTCACCTAAGGAGAGTATGCCT